>ERZ1740062.52-NODE-52-length-86961-cov-7.197857_pt1 | contig 86961 bp, 75 predicted proteins | sample MGYA00581741_ERZ1740062 | MGnify/ENA primary metagenome ERZ1740062 (study PRJEB43018, sample SAMN04849747) | marine metagenome | isolation source: floating plastic debris | place: Pacific Ocean | collected 2008-09-01 | study: EMG produced TPA metagenomics assembly...
CCCGACGCCTCGCAAGGTATTGCTATGCCTGACAGAGTTTCGAGTCAGGTTCTGACATCTCAAAGACACCAAGCGCAGTAGCAGAAGTTGTAGTTCGGTGTAACGAAGCTGGTTGCACCTTCCCGCAGTTTGACGAAGTCCTGGCGGCTATCGACCAACTTTAAAGCTACAACGTCGCCCCGATCTGCCAAGGCACAAACTCCAGATCGCCCAGGCCCTGACGCTCAGAATGCGTCTTCTCGCCCGACGCCACCGCCAAGAACTTCGCGTAGATCTCGCGGCCGACCTCTTCCAGTGATTTGCCGTCCGAGATGATCGCGCCGCCGTTAATGTCCATGTCGAAGGGCATCTTGGCGAAAAGCTCGGCATTGGTGGCGACCTTGATGGTTGGCGCGGGCTTGGACCCAAACGCCGAGCCGCGCCCGGTCGTGAACACCACTAGGTTAGAGCCTCCGGCTATCTGGCCGGTCACGCTGGCGGGGTCATAGCCGGGCGAGTTCATGAAGGTGAAGCCGCGGGTCGTGACCTGCTCGGCATAATCCCAGACGGCGGCCAGCGGTGCCGTGCCGCCCTTGGCCGCTGCCCCCAATGATTTCTCCAGGATCGTCGTCAGCCCGCCCGCCTTGTTGCCGGGCGAGGGGTTGTTGTTCAGCGTGGCGTAGTTGCGGCGGGTGTAGTCCTCCCACCACTGGATGTAGCCCAGCAGCTTCTCGCCAACCTCGCGTGAGGCCCGGCGGGTCAGGAGATGCTCCGCGCCATAGATCTCGGGCGTCTCGCCCAGCACGGTCGTGCCACCCTGGGCGACGAGCAGGTCCGAAGCATAGCCGACGGCCGGATTGGCGCCGACGCCCGACCAGGCATCGGAGCCACCGCATTGCAGGGCGACGGTCAACTCGGAGGCCGGGCATTCCTCGCGCACCGCTTCATTGGCGATGGGCAGCATGGCGCGGACCTTCTCTACGCCCATCTCGACCGTGCGGGTCAGCCCGGCGACGTTCTGGATGTTCATCCACTGGAAAAGCGGGCCGGTTTCAAGGCCGAACGCCTCCATCAGCCATTCGATCTGGTTGCCCTCGCAGCCTAGTCCGACCATCAGCACGCCGCGCACGTTGGGATGGCGGGCATAGCCCCACATCACGCGCTGGAGAGCCTCGAACCCCTCGCCGTAGTTGCCGCAGCCGGTGCCGTGGGTGAATGCGGCGACGCCGTCGACATTGGGATACTTGGCGAGTTCCTCTGGCCCGAAGGCGTCTGCGATCAGCTTGCAGGCGGTGGCGGAGCAGTTCACGGACGATAGGACCGCGATGTAGTTGCGTGTGCCGACCCGGCCATCCTTGCGGCGGTAGCCCATGAAGGTGTCGCGCTCGGCTTCCGGGACCATGGCGACGGGGCGGATGTCGGTGCCGAACTCGTAGTCGACATCCGTGCCGCGAAACTCGGTGTTGTGGGTGTGGACGTGGTCGCCCGCGGCGATGTCTGCCGAGGCATAGCCGATGACCTGGTTGTACTTGGTGACGACGCCGCCGGTCGGGACGGCGGAGGTCGCGATCTTGTGGCCGCGCGGGAGCAGGGCGGTGGTCGCCGCGTCCTCGATCGCGTGGCCTGCCTCGAGCGGGCGAAGCGCGGTGACGACGTTGTCGGCGGGGTCGAGACGGACGAAATCGGACATGAGCGGCCTCCCTGGCGTTTGGGCGCACAGTATCACCCGCGCGGGAGGGGGCAACGGTTCGCTAATCATTGTGGAGATAGTGATGCTTGCAATTCGGTGTGCGTTGCCGATGATGCGCGCGCCTTTGGGGGGCACGGAGAAGCCGGTGGGGCGAGCAGGGAGTCAAGCATGGCCAAGCAGTTGATGTACTACGAGAAAGTCGTTCCGATCAGCACGGAGCGGCACAAGGGGTGGTCGGTCGCGCAGGGGGATTACGGCTTCGCGCGAGAGACGAATGCGGCACCCCTGATGTGTGCCGAGTTCCAGTCGGCGGCGACCGAGCTGCCGATCGTGTTCGGGAAGACCGAAACCGGGTACACGCCGGTGGTCATCATCGGGATCGAGCAGGGCAGGGCGCTGACCGTCGACGACAAGGGCGACTGGGTTGGCCAGTACATTCCGGCCTTCGTGCGGCGCTATCCGTTCGTGTTTGCCGAGGCCGAGAACAAGCAGACCTATACGCTGTGTCTGGACGAGGATTACGAGGGCGTGGACAGCGCGGGCGAGAAGGGTCAGGCGATGTATGACGGTGACGAGCCGTCGGAGTTTCTGAAGAAGGTTCTGGAGTTCACCAAGAACATCGAACTGGAACAGCGGCGCACGCTGGAGTTCGGCAAACTGCTGGAGGCGAACGACCTGATGACGCCGATGCAGGCCGGGATCACGATGCCGGACGGCCAGAAGCGCGCGGTGACCGGGTTCCACGTTGTCTCGCGCGAGAAGCTGAAAGAGATCACGCCCGAGGTGCTGACCGACTTCTTCAATCGCGATGTGCTGGAGCTGGTCTACTACCATCTCGCGTCGCTGCGGAACATGGAGAAGCTGCGGATGCTCGCCTCTGGCTGACGCTTGCGCTGTTCCTGAACGCACGCCGCGACAAAAGAGCATTTTCCAGTCAATCTGAATCAGATTGGCGTCGCGGAAATGCGAAAAACAGGGACTTAGAGCAGGTGATCTAACTCAATCAGGTTAACTCGTGCTCTAACCGGTTGCCAAGACGCCGAAGCCCATCGGCCAAAGACCTGAACACCGGGAGCACGCGCAGATATCTGACTTGGCCTCCCCGTCGTCGCGGTGCAAGCTGCGCCGGACGCAAGGGGGAGGTCGCATGTCGAACGCCATCAAGTCGATGAAGCTTTACACCCAGGTCGAGCGGATACACCGGGATCTGGAAAGCATCGGCATCGGGCCGTCCGATCCGGTCAGCGTCGACGCGCTGACACCGTTCGACCAATTGCACTACTTCGGGACCGAAGCCGTGGATGCCGCCATCGCAGCGATCCGGCCTGATGCCACGACGGACATACTCGACATCGGATCGGGTTTCGGCGGACCGGCGCGCTATATGGCGGACCGGGCCGGTTGCCGGGTCACGGCGGTGGAATTGCAGCCGGATCTGGACGCGGCGGCGGCGGACCTGACGCAACGCTGCGGCCTCGCCGACAGGGTTGGGCATGTTTGCGGCGACATCCATGACGTCGACCTTGCGCCCGGGCAGTTCGGCGGCGCGATCAGCTATCTGGCACTCTATCACATCCCCGACCGGGCGGCGGTCTACCGCAAGCTCTATGACGCGATGGCGCCGGGGGCCGGTCTGTTTGTCGAGGACCTCTACCAGAAGCGCCCGCCGTCGCAGGGCGAGGCCGAGATCCTGCGCGATGCCCTCTACGCCAACACGATGACCGATCTTGACGGCTATGCCGATGAATTGCGGTCCGCCGGGTTCGAAGCGCCGGACCTGCTGGACGAGTCCACGCGGTGGGGCGGCTTCTGTACCGACCGGCTAGACGGGTTTCGAGCCGCGCGCCCAGAGAAGGAGGCCGTCCACGGGCCGGAGGTCGTCGAGGCTCTGGATACGTTCTACCAGACCATGTGCGATCTGTTCCTCGGCGGCACCCTGGGCGGGGTCCGCGTGATCGCCCGGAAACCCGGCTGAGCGCGCTGACGAAGACGGTGTTCGACCGGCCCTAGTGGATTGACTCAGACATTTGGTATCCACTCGCCGCATTCTCTTATCCAAATGTCTGAGTCGGAAAATCCACTAGAAAACATATAGTTGCTAGTGGTTCTATTGATCGAGACGTTTGCTTGCGAGGATGCGGCCGCGGGATACAAACGTCTCGATCGAACCACTAGGCCATGTCCCAATCGTACATCGGAGCCGCTCCTTCAGATGACCCCGAGGTCATCGCCGAGCAGCTTCTTGTCTTCGTCTTTCTTGACAAGATCAGGGCTGGACGCGTCGACCCACTTCAAACCGGAGCTTGCCTTGAAGCCGCCCTGGGCCTGGTCGAGGTCCGCATCTTCCATCGTCTCTGGTTTCTTCTGGTCGGTCATGATGGTCTCCTGTCTCGATTTGCTCACGCACGTTACCAAGGCTCCGGGCCGGCGCAGTAACAGATGTCACTTCGGCACCATGCGCTCCCGGCAAAAAGGCGCGCCTGAAAAATCCCGACCGTCGGGACGCGGCCGTATGGCCCGGGTCCTCTCGAAAGCCCCGCTCGCTTGACAACGACCGGGCGGGCGCCGCAGAAGCGCGCCACACTTGACGATCGGAGGGATGAGATGCGCGCGTTTACCTTTCCCGGACAGGGAGCCCAGGCAATCGGCATGGGCAAGGATCTGGCCGAAGCCTATCCCGAGGCACGGATGGTCTTCGAGGCGGTCGACGAAGCGCTGGGCGAGAACCTGTCCCGGCTGATCTGGGAGGGCGCTCAGGACGATCTGACCCTGACCGCGAATGCGCAACCGGCCCTGATGGCGACCTCGCTGGCTGCGATGTGGGCTTTGGAGGCCGAAGGCGTGCCAGTCACCGCAGCCAGTTTCGTCGCCGGTCATTCGCTGGGTGAGTATTCGGCACTGGCCGCTGCGCGTGCGCTCAGCGTCGCCGATACGGCGCGCCTGCTGCGCCTGCGCGGCGAGGCGATGCAGGCCGCGACCCCGGTCGGCGTCGGCGCCATGGCAGCAATCCTGGGACTGGATTTCGACGCGGTGCAGACCGTCGCCGACGAAGCCGCCCAGGGCGAGGTCTGTCAGGCGGCGAATGACAATGATCCCGCCCAGGTGGTCGTGTCGGGCAACAAAGCCGCCGTCGAGCGTGCCGTCGACATCGCGAAGGAGAAGGGCGCCAAGCGCGCGATGCTGTTGCCGGTGTCCGCACCGTTCCACTGCGCCCTGATGCAGCCCGCCGCGGACCGGATGGCCGAGGCGCTTACCGATACCACGATCGAGGCGCCCTCGGTTCCGCTGGTCGCCAATGTCCGGGCAGCGGCGATCACGGAACCGGACGTGATCCGCGAGCTGCTCATCGAGCAAGTCACCGGCCGTGTCCGCTGGCGCGAAAGCGTGCAGTTCATGGCGACCTCCGGCGTGACCGATCTGGTCGAGATCGGGGCGGGCAAAGCCCTGTCCGGCATGGCGCGGCGGATCGACCGGTCCCTCACCGCGACGGCGGTGAACACGCCGGACGATGTCAAGAAACTTGCTGAAACTCTCGCCGCCTGATCCTGCGCTGGGAACACCGCAAGCGCGTTGCGCTGCAAATAATCTGACGCATTTTGAACCAGTCCCTGCCTTGGCCGACCAAGTGGCCAAGGCGTCCGCAAATCATTGGACGCTGATCACGCGAACAATGCTGGACATCAAAGGGAAAGAGACAATGGCAAAGGATTACGGACGCCGGGAAGCCATCGGCAATCACTTCATTCTCTGGGTGCCCGAGGACGGACATGTCGAGGGCGAGGACCGCGTCGTCATCAGTTCGCACGGTGCCTACCATCCGTGCTTCACCTTCAAAATGGCGGATCATTGGGAGCTTCACTTCTTCTCCAAACTCGGTCAGCCGCTGTCTGGGTTCTGCGGTCCCTGGAAGGTCGAAAGCCGGGATCCCGTCGAGATCGTCACCTCCAAAAGCGCGAAGCGAGCACAGAATTACTTTCTGTCGCTGTATCAGACCAAGACCGCCGATAAACTCGGCGAGGAGAGCTTTCAGGACATCCGTAATTTTGTCGAGGAAAAGCAGGTCTGCGTGGTCACCGTTAGGCCCTACCACATCCTGCGCTCGGACATGTTCTCGCGGTTCCGGCGATTGTCGAACCTTCTGTACCGTCTCGACAAGGCCCACAAGAACCGGTTCAACACGGTCCTCTGCTCATTCTGCCGGTCGCATGCGATCTGGGATTCGAAAGAGCCGGCCGCGGGCGGCATAGACATCGACGATTTCGAAGTGGTGAAACCGGTTCAGATTGCCTGAAGCGGAGACAATCCCTGGGGGGCGCGCGACGCGCCGTGTTCGCGCTGCCGCGCGCGCCTAAGCTTCCCGAGAACTGGCGGACACGAAACGGGAGGCTCAGATGATCGGCTATGCAACTGTCGGCGTGACGGACATGGAAAAAGCAAAGAAATGGTACTGCGACCTGTTCGCGGATCAGGGTGCGAAGGTGGTGATCGACGCCGGGCGGATCGCGATGATTGGATCGGCCCCCGACAAGCCGATGGTCGCCGTGTGCGAGCCGTGGAACAAGGAAGCGCCCGAGCCCGGCAACGGCACGATGCTGGCGTTCACCGTCGAAAGCAAGGAAGCCGCAGACGCCTTGTACAACAAGGCGATCTCGCTGGGCGCTACCTGTGAGGGAGAGCCCGGCCAGCGCGTTCCGGACCGGTTCTATGGCGCTTATGTGCGCGACCCGGACGGCAACAAGCTGTGCTTCTTCATTTTCGGGTGACGTCACATTCTTTCAATACGTTACGAATGCGTGGCGTAAAATTTTAAATTGGCACTTAAAAACAGCTTTACGCTGCGCAGCGACTCGGCTATAAGTATCAACATGATATTTAGGAGCCAATCGATGACGAGAATTGTTACCTCAACCGCAGTGATGGCAGCGATCATCCTCGGGCTTTTCGGATCCGTTCACCTGATGGCCTCGGATCCCGTACAGACCTTTATCGGACATGCCTTTGACACCGGTCTTCCGCTGATTATGACGGCGCTCGCAGCCTTGATGCTGATGGGCACCCTCAACCGGCATCGCGTCCGGCGGCGACTGCCAGCTTTTTGAGAACGAAAGCATTCTGAGAAGCACTTTTTATCATTTGCATTAAACCGGGTTGGCGTGGCATTCGCCTCGCCAACCCGGGCCAAAGGCGGCCCTGGCATTACAAACGGGGGACGCCGATGTTCGATCTGACAGGAAAATGCGCACTGGTTACCGGAGCGTCAGGCGGTATCGGTGCCGAGATTGCGCGGGCCCTGCACGGGGCGGGAGCCTCCGTTGCTTTGCACGGCACGCGGACCGCACCGCTGGAGGATCTGGCGGCAGAACTGGGTGAGCGCGCCCACGTCACGCCCGCGGATCTCAGCGACAGTGCAGCAGTCGAGGAACTGCCCAAGACCGCCACGGCCGCGATGGGGTCGATCGACATTCTGGTCAACAATGCCGGGATCACACGGGACAACCTGTTCATGCGGATGTCCGATGACGAATGGGAAACCGTGCTGAACGTCAACCTGACCTCGGCCTTCCGGCTTTCGAAAGCTGTCTTGCGCGGCATGATGAAGGCGCGCTGGGGGCGGATCGTCGGCATCACCTCGGTCGTCGGCGTCACCGGCAATCCCGGCCAGGGCAACTATGCCGCCGCCAAGGCCGGGATGATCGGGATGTCCAAGTCGCTGGCGCAGGAAGTCGCGTCGCGCAACGTGACGGTGAACTGCATCGCGCCGGGCTTCATCGAGACGGCGATGACCGAGAAACTGACCGATGATCAGAAAGAGAAGATCATGACGGTCATTCCCGCCGGGCGCATGGGCACATCGGGCGAGATCGCGGCGGCAACGCTCTATCTGGCCTCGCCCGAGGCGGCCTACGTCACCGGGCAGACCCTGCACGTGAACGGCGGCATGGCGATGATCTGACGGGCCATCGCGGCCCGTCGCCAGCCATCAAACCACCTCGGCCGGGTGCCGCCGCGCCGCTTGACCTGACCAGAGCGCGGCTAGAAGCCCCAGGAACGACGCCGTCAGCATCAGCCCCAGCAGCGTCGCGGCGGCGCTGTCTCCGCCCACCAGGACACCGGTCAGCGTTGTCAGCACGGCACCGCTGGCCACCGTAAGCGCGCCATTGAACCCCGCCGCCGTTCCCGCCAGCTTTGGCCGGACCGACACGGCCCCGGCGTTGCTGCTGGGCATCGTGATCCCGTTGCCGAGCCCGACGAAGATGGTCGATCCGAAATAGGTCAGCGGCGTGACGGTCCCCAGAAGCACCAGGGCCAGACCGCAGGACAGGCCGGTGCAGGCGATCACGCGGCCCGCGATCATCATCGTCGTCGGCTCGTATCGCGGCGCGAGGCGGCCTGCGATGAACCCCCCGGTCATGAACCCGGCGGTGATGCTGCCGATGAACACGCCCAGCGTCGCGGTCGACACCCCGAACGTTGCCATTGCGACCAGCGGGGCCCCGGCAAGAAAGATGTAGAACGCACCGGTGGAAAACGCCGTACACAGCGAGAACCCCCAGAAGCGCCGGGACCCCAGCAGCGCGCGCGTCTCGTCCCACCGATTGACGCCGTGCGCACGAGACGGGTCATGGGTCTCGCCCAGATCGACCCAGCAGACCACCAGCAACATCAACCCGGAGGCAGCATAGAACCAGAAGTTCGCGCGCCATCCGAACACCGTATCCAGCAGCCCGCCCAGCATCGGCCCCAGCATGGGCGCGACAGCCATGGCCATGCTGATATAGCCGATCAGGCTGGCGGCCTTGCGCTCCTCGTTCGTGTCGCGGACGATCGCCAGCGACATCGCGTATCCGGCGATCATGCCACCCTGCAGCATCCGGAAGATCAGGAACGTCCAGACATCCTCGGCCAGCGCACAGACCACCGAGGCGACCATGAACAGGCTGATCGCCCCCAGCAGCACCGGACGCCGCCCGATCCGGTCCGACAAGGTGCCAACCACAAGCTGAACCACCGCCGTCACGCCCAGGTAAAGCCCGACGGCAAGGCTGACGAGCGCATAGTCGGCCTGCAAATCCGTCGCGATGCTGGCGAGCGAGGGCAGGAACATGTTCAGCGTAAGCGTCGAGAATGCCGTCAGCAGGATCAGCGTGATCAATCTCGGCGGGGTGGTGGCGGGTCTCATCTGGCTGGCTTTCATTAGAGCAGGCACAAAAAAAGCCCCCGAACCTGATCCGGGGGCGCATGAAGCATCGGTACGGGGTCCGTTACCGATCCACGCGCTTGGCTCCTACTACGGACGTTCCGATGGCTGACATCGCGTCATTCCTTCCAAGGTCAAGGTCGCGCCCGGATCGACAGCCTGTTGGCGGCACCGGTTGCGAAGCGTATCGAGTGCGACCGTACAGAACCCGGGGGCTCCCCGCAACGGATCACCGAATCTTCAGGCGGAGTGATTGGCAATGCGACCGCGTTTCGGCGACTTTATCGTCGTACACAAAACATCTGCTGACGCACCGCGCCAAAGATAGAACACGCTATCGCAAGACACGCAGGTCGTGTCTGCCAAGACATACGACAGGGAACGAACCGATGATCAAATCGACGACGCCGTTTTGGCTTTATGGTCTGATATTCGTGGTGGCAGCGCTTATGCTGGTGTTCGAAAGCCCGTCACATGCCGAAGAGCGAAAGCCTCTCTCCCCTTACGTGATCGAACAGTTCGGGACGCCACCGGCGGTGCCGGACGGCCCTCTGTCGGCCGAGGTGCAAACGGCTGTGCAGGTCGCGCTGGTCGACGGCATGACGCAGACGCGCTGGGGCAGCGATCAGGAAGCGGCGCTGGACCGGCTCGCGGAGTCCAAAGACCCCCGGCTCGTCTGGCTGATCAGCGATGCCATCCGCTTCGCATGGGAGCGTGAGCGCTACGGCGCCCTGTCGGACGCAGCCGCCAAACTGCTCGCCATCGACCTTGGCGCGCAGAACCGCTGGATCACCATCACCAATCACCTGATCGCGTGGGATATTCCGTCCTATTCGGGCTATCTCGACAGCAAGCGCGCGATCTTCACGCATTTCGTGTCCGGCTGGGACAAGATCTTCGTCGAAGGGCAGATCGACTGGCGCCTGGTGTCCTGGGGCGGCGTGAACATCGACGACCGTGCCTATGACCGCACGCACGAGCCATGCAATTGCATCCCCGCCGCCGACAATCCGACAGTCAGCAAGGCGGCAGAGACGACGTGGCTGAAGGACGACGACATCGTCTTCGGCGTCGAGGTGAATGGCGAGGCCCGCGCCTATCCGCGCCGCATCATGGAAGTGCGCGAGATGGTGAACGACACGCTGGGCGGGCGCCACCTGGGCATTCCCTATTGCACGCTCTGCGGTGCGGCGCAGGCCTACTTCACCGACGATGTGCCCGAAGGCGTGAAGCGGCCCGTCCTGCGCACATCGGGCCTGCTGATCCGGTCCAACAAGGTGATGTATGACGTCGAAACCCACTCGATTTTCGACACCTTCCTCGGGCACGCGGTCACGGGACCGCTGGCGAAGAAGGGTGTCCAGTTGAAGCAAGCCAGCGTGGTCACGACCGATTGGGGCACGTGGAAGGCGCAGCACCCCGAGACGACCGTGCTGGTCGAAGGCCTGGCCCTGGGCCGCGACTTCGACTTCCGCAACGGGCGCGACGCGAATGGGCCGATCTTCCCGGTCGGCGATGTCGATCCGCGCCTGTCTGTGCACGAGGATATCATCGGCGTCATCGCCGCCTCTGGCACGCCAGTCGCGTTCCAGCGCAGCACGGCCTTCGCGGCCCTGCGCCAGGGGCAGGAGATCGCGTTCGAGAACGTCCGGTTGAAACTCGACGCCGGGGGCATCAAGGCCGTCGATGCCGACGGGTCGGACCTGGGCAGTCACGAGGCTTTCTGGTTCGCCTGGTCGCAGTTCCATCCGGGCACAGCACTCTGGCAAGGGTGACCGGTTTCGGCTGGTCCTCAGATCGCTCCAGTCAGGACCGCGAACCAGTGGAACACGCCGATCAGGGTCTCACCGATCACCGGGTAGTGGCTGAACAGGAAGCCACCGCCATACCAGAGGATCGAGCACGGCACGGCGACCGACAGCGCGATCAGGACCGAGAGCGTCAGGCAGGCCGGGCGGCCCTGGAGTGCCGTGCCTGAACTGAGACCCTTGGCAATCCAGGTTCGCAGCCTTTCCGGCCACATCGCGACAAAGGCGAAAGTCGCGATAACGCCGTGGAGGACCGTCGGCAGCAAGGTCGACAGGAAGGTGACGTAGAGCCACCAATAGGCGTGCGGATCGGTCAGGATCGCGTTCGGTGTTCCGGCTGAACCAAGCAACACGCCCAGATCGATCAATACTGGCCCGTCGAACGCCTTGACCAGTGCCACCGTACCGACCATCGCAAAGCCGAGCCCGAAGAACGTCAGCGCACCGGCGCCCAGATCATACAGCCCGAACCGGCCCGGATGCCCTTCCGCGCCTCTCCTCAAAAAAAGCCGCGTCAACCCGATCGAGGCGAAATCCGCCGTTGCATTGAGCAGCGGTAGAAAGCCAAGGAACAGCAGGACCGCCGAGATCTCTTGCAATCGGTTTGCATCGGCCGGTTCGGCCCAGATCGCAACGCCCAACAGCACCAAAAATAAAGCTGCCATCCAGACCAGCAGCGCACGGGACGGTGCCGTCATGCGCTGTTCGAATTTGGTTCGAACATAGTCGCCTGCGAATGCGAATGCGCCTGCGCCTGCGAATGCGACTGCGAATGCGCCTGCACCTGCGCCTGCGACTGCGAATGCGAATCCGACTGCGCCTGCGACTGCGCCTGCGAATGCGCCTGCGGCTGCGAGTGCGACTGCGAATAGGCCTGCGACTGCGCCTGCGCCTGCGAATGCGGCCAGTTCTGATGCAAACCAGAGCCAAAGCCCTGCTGCTGGGATAAACAGTGCCCGCAGCAGCAGGGCTTTGCTGGTCGCCGACAAACCGAAAAGACAAAGTGAACCTGCCATCAGAAGCACCGGAAACCAACGGTCGGTCCATTGCGTCAGCGGTAGGAATGTCACGGTTCCAAGACGCCCTTCGCCAAGAATGACCCATTGGCCGATCACGCTCAGGATCGGGTAGGCGACGGCCATCAGCAGGGCGAAGTCCAGAAGACCCCAAGACCAGGGGAGGGTGTTGCGAGCCAGAATCTGGTCCTCGGGCTGATCGAAGGACCACCGGCTCGCTGCACGGACCCGCACCTCGCGCCGTCCGAGAAAGCCGGAGACACGGTCCAGCAGGGCTGTGATCAGGTCTTCATAGATTTGCCGCGAGCGGTTGTGGTTCAACCAAAGAATGATGGTGACACGCTCGTCTCTGGTCCATTGATCCCCTATCAAGTGATAGGCAAGCGCGAGGGTCGGCGTGAACACCGCCAGAAACGGCGCGGAGGTGCCGAGCAAGCCGAACAAAAATTCCACGCATGTCCCCCGGCGCCTGACCCAAAACGGTACGAGTCTAGGGGCACCGGTCGATTTGGTCAAAGGTTCGGCGGGTCGCCACCAGATCCCGCGCCAAGCCGCGCGATATCCGGTTAATGGAAAATTACGTGAAGAAAATCCTGCGCGAAATCCTCCGCCGGGGGGCGGCGAATGCTCACCTAAAACCTTACACGATCGTACGGGGCCGAGGCCTCAGAGCCAGCGCTTGCGGCGGCGGTAGGACCGGACATCGCGGAACGACTTGCGGCCCTTCTCGGACATGCCCAGATAGAACTCCTTGACGTCCGGGTTCTCGGCTAGTTCTGACGCCGGGCCATCCATCACGACGCGGCCGGATTCCAGAATATAGCCGTAATGCGCATAGCGCAGCGCGACGTTGGTGTTCTGCTCGGCCAGCAGGAACGACACGCCCTGTTCCTCGTTCAGACGCTTCACGATATCGAAGATCTGCTCGACCAGCTGCGGCGCCAGACCCATGGAAGGCTCGTCCAGCAGGATCGTCTCGGGGTTCGACATCAGCGCGCGGCCGATGGCGCACATCTGCTGCTCACCGCCCGAGGTATAGCCAGCCAGCGATTTGCGGCGCTCCTTCAGGCGGGGGAAATAATTGTAGACCAGCTCCAGGCTGTCGCGGGTCGCCTTGTAGCCGTCCTTGCGGGTGTAGGCACCGGTCAGCAGGTTCTCTTCGATGGTCAGGTGGCCGAAACAGTGGCGGCCTTCCATGACCTGGATGACGCCCTTCTGGACCAGCGTTGCCGGATCAAGCTCGGCCACCGACTCGCCGCGATAGGTGATCTGGCCCTTGGTGACCTCGCCGCGTTCCGAGTGCAGCAGGTTCGATACAGCCTTCAGCGTAGTCGTCTTGCCAGCGCCGTTTCCGCCCAGCAACGCGGTGATGCCGCCGTTCTGAACTTTCAGGCTAACCCCTTTTAAAACAAGGATAACATGGTTGTAGATGACCTCGATGTTCGAGACATCGAGCAGAAGGTCCTCACCGGACTGAACCTGGGAATTGGATGCATCGAGCATTGCGGAACGCCTCGGCTGGAACTTCGGGTGTGGGGTGCCCCCCGGCGCAGCCGCCGGAGGGCGATGGCCTTAGCCGCAGGTCTGACCCTGCCAGTCCGGCTTGTCGGCAATGTACTTCGCCGCAGCTTCTTCCAGCATCGGACGCACGATGTCGGTCATCGGCGGGATCAGGTCGGTGACCCGCTCAAAGTCCGTGCCGTTCCACTGGTGCACGAAGATCGAGCCGCCACCTTCGTGGTCAGAACACGACCCTTGCAGCGGAGCGGTGAACCCTTCCAGACCGATCTCCTTCAGACGGGCTTCGGTCAGGTTGATGTTCTCAAAGCCCCAGCGGACTTCCTCGGCGTTCACACCTGCCTTGCCGAAATGCGCCTGCGCGGCACGGATCGCTTCGGCGACTAGCACGCCGTTGAAGACAGCACGGTTGTAGAGCACGTGGCCGACGTTCTCTTTCTCGGTCTGTGTCGAGGCCGCATCATTGTCGATGACGTGCTTCATGATGTCCTGGATCAGCGGGAAGCTGGTGCCAGCCGCGGTGAAGTTCGAACCGAGGTAGCCCTTGGCCGACTCGCCCACCGGGATCAGGTCAACGTGGCTTGCCGACCACCAGTTGCCGATGAAGCGATCCATCGGGTAGCGGATCTTGACGGCTTCCTTGATGGCGGTCGGGTTCATCGCGCCCCAGCCCCACATGATCATCCAGTCCGGACGATCCTTGCGGACGTTCAGCCACTGGGCTGACTGGGCCTGCATTTCCTTGACGCCGACGGGGTAGAGCTTGACTTCGAAGCCGAGCTTCGGTGCCAGGTCTTCCAGCAGCGGGATCGGCTCACGTCCGTAGCCCACGTCGAGGTAGATGAAGCCGATCTTCTTGCCGTCGAGGCCGCCCTGGCTGTCGATGTAGCTGAGGATCGAGGACATCTGCGACCAGTACGACGCCGGGTAGTTGAACACCCACGGGAACGTCTCGCCGATGGCAGCAGCCGACAGGCCATAGCCCATCGAGAGCACCGGGATCTTGTCGACAGGTGCCTTGGCGATCAGCTGCAGCGTGATGCCGGTCGAGTTCGGGTTGTAGACCAGTGCGCCCTTGCCCTTGGTCGACTCGTAGCACTCGACGCCCTTTTGCGCGTTGTAGCCGGTCTCGCACTCTTCGACGACCAGCTTGGCGCCACCGATGCCGCCGTCGCGCTGGTTGAGCAGCTCGAAGTAGTCGGCGATGCCGTTCGCGTTGGCTGTGCCGTTCGCGGCGAACGGGCCGGTCCGGTACGTCGTCAGCGGAATGTAGAGCTCGTCCGCGGCCTGGGCCGTGGTCTCGGCAATCATCGTGGCTGCCATGGCGATCGCCGCGGCCCCCACTGTCAGTTTCTTGAGCATTATGCTTCCTCCCTGTTGTTGCAGCCGAAGCCACACAAGTGAAACCATGAGCAGTGCGATTGAGGGCCTGGTTTCAGCTGCCCCCACCCAAGTCCGCCGTGCCCGCTAATGCGGGAACGGCCATAATCGGAGCTTCTGTTTCGAGATCTGCCAGAGACGGGCCAGACCGTGCGGCTCTTTGATCAGGATGATGACGATCATCACGCCGATTGCAACCAGCGAGATATTCTCCATGAGGGTCGCGTTATAGCCGAGACCCTTGCCGATCTCCTTGAGGATGATTGGGAAAATCCAGATGAACGCTGCCCCCATGTACGAGCCGATGATCGAGCCCAGTCCGCCGATGATCACCATGAAGAGGTAGAGGAACGAGTGGTTGATGTCGAAGCTCTCGACCTCGGCGGCGCCCAGCCAGATGAAGACCATCAAGGCACCCGAGACGCCGCAATAGAACGACGACACGGCGAAGGCTGAAAGCTTGGTCCACATCGGGCGCACACCGATCAGTTCGGCGGCGATGTCCATGTCGCGGATCATCATCCAGGACCGGCCAATGTGCCCGCGAATGATGTTCGAGGCGACCCAGGTCATGATGACCAGGAAGGCGAGCACGACAAAGTATTGCGCCACGACATCCGCCGAGGCTCCGGTGATTGGAACGCCGAACAGGGTGCGGGTCGGCACTTCGATGGCGCCGGAGTCGGCAAAGTTGTAGAGCCAGGCGACCCGGCCAAACGCCCATTCCAGGAAGAACTGCGCGCCCAGCGTTGCGACAACAAGGTAGAAGCCCTTGATCCTGAGCGATGGCAGGCCGAAGAACATCCCCACGGCTGCCGCGATGAAACCTGACAGCACGAAGTGGATCAGGATGCTGACATCCGGGAAGTAGGTGGTCAGCTTCAGACAGGCATAGGCGCCGACGCCCATGAACGCCCCGGTCCCCAGTGAAATCTGCCCGGCAAACCCGACCAGAATGTTCAGGCCCAGTGCTGTGATGGTGAAGATCAGCGTCGGCAGGATGATCGCCTTCATGGCAAAGTCATAGCCGAGGCCCGGGATCCCGATCAGAGGGATGACGAGGACCGCGATCACCGCCCAGATGATGATCCCGATCTTGTCCTGCAGGATTGGGAACGCCTGAAGATCCTTGGCATAGCTGGTCTTGAACTGCCCTGCTTCGCGGTAGAACATGGATCAGACCCTCTCGATGATCTTGTCGCCGAACAGCCCTTGCGGGCGGAACAGCAGGAAGACGAGCGCGATGATGAAGGCGAACCAGCTCTCGGTGCCGCCGCCGATCAGGCCGCCCCAGTAGATCTCGAACAGCTTCTCACCGATGCCGATGATCAGACCGCCGACGATGGCGCCGGGGATCGATGTGAAGCCACCCAGAACCAGCACCGGAAGTGCTTTCAAAGCTACGATCTGCAGGGCGAAGGACACGTCCGACTTGGCGCCCCACATGATCCCCGTCACCAGCGCCACGATGCCTGCGGCGAACCACACGACAACCCAGATCTGGTTCAGACCGATGCCGACCGAGACCGCTGCCTGGTGGTCATCGGCCACGGCGCGAAGAGCGCGGCCGATCTTGGTGTAGCTGAAGAAGAAGGCCAGCCCGGCGATCAGAAGCCCCGCGATGACGGTCGCTGCGATGTCGAGCTTCTGGAAGATGACGATGCCGCCGCCCGGCTCCCAGACATAGTCGCCGCTGGGCAGGCCAATTTCCGAGGTGATCATCGCCTTCGGCTCGCCGCCAAAGATCGCCTGGCCACCGCCGATCAGCATGAAGGTCAGCCCGATCGTCGCCATGAACAGGATGATGTCTTCCTGCCCAACCAGTGGCCGCATGATCCAGCGTTCGACGCTGAAGGCCAGTGCGTACATAATACCAAGCGCAAAGATCACCGACAGCCAGCCGGGCACGCCCAGTTCGTAAAGCCCGACCATCGACAGTGCTGCGAACACCACCATGATGCCCTGTGCGAAGTTGAACACGCCCGAGGCCTTGAAGATCAGCACAAACCCGAGCGCGATCAGCGAGTAGAGCACGCCCGAGACGAAGCCTTCCCACAGCACCTGGATGAAGAAGTCCGGCAGCGAGTACATCTGCACGAACGGGTCGATAAAAACGTCGTACATGCCTCAGACCCCCAGATAGGCGTCGATAACCGCCTGATTTGACTGCACTTCGTCCGGCGTTCCATCCGCCAGCAGCTTGCCGTAATCCAAGACGACGACGCGGTCGGCCAAGTCCATGACCACGCCCATGTCGTGCTCAATCAACGCGATGGTCGTGCCGTATTGCTCGTTCACGTCGATGATGAAGCGGGACATGTCCTCCTTCTCCTCGACGTTCATGCCAGCCATCGGCTCGTCCAGAAGCAGCAGGTCCGGCTCCATCGCCAGCGCACGGGCCAGTTCGACGCGCTTGCGCAGACCATAGGGCAGCGAGCCGACCGGCGCCTTGCGGATGTGCTGGATCTCGAGGAAATCGATGATCTCTTCGACCACGGCGCGGTGTTCGGTTTCCTCTTCGATCGCCTTGCCGTAGCGCAGCATTTGCCAGAAGAACCCGGTCTTCATCTTCAACTGCCGCCCGGTCATGATGTTGTCCAGCGTCGACATGCCGTGGAACAGCGCGATGTTCTGGAAGGTCCGCGCGATGCCCTGTTCGGCAACCTCGTAGGGTTTCATCGACGGGCGTTTCTTGCCATTGAACCAGATCTCGCCTTCCTGCGGGTGGTAGAACCCGTTGATGACGTTGATCATACTGGACTTACCGGCGCCGTTCGGACCGATGATCGCACGGACCTCGCCCTTCATGATGTTGAAGCTGACATCCTTGATCGCGGTCACGCCGCCGAAGCGCAGCACGATGTTGCGGATGTCCATCATCACGGGGCCGACGGTGCGCCCGTCCGGGGTGACGAACGTGTCGGCGCTGTCCGGCACTTGCACGGCCTGGTTCATGGCGTTCTCCCTCAGGCCGCTTTATCGGTTTGTTGGGCTGTCCGGTCGAATGTCTTTGCGTCGCGGATCTCGAGCGTCGCGCTGATCGAGCCCTTGCGTCCATCCTCGTAGGTGACTTCCGTTTCGGCATAGACGTTGTCCGACCCGTCATAGAGCGCCTCGATCAGCGGGGCGTAGCGCTCGTTGATCGTCTTGCGGCGGACCTTCCGGGTGCGGGTCATCTCGCCGTCATCCGGGTCAAGCTCCTTGTGGAGCACCAGGAAGCGATGGATCTGGCAGCCTGATAGCATCGGGTCGTTCGCCAGCGACGCGTTCACCTCTTCGACATGGCCCTGCATCTGATCATAGACGTCCGGATGCGCCGCCAGTTCCTGATAGGACGCATATGCCACGTTGTTGCGCTCGGCCCAGGACCCCACGGCGCCCAGGTCGATGTTGATGAACGCGGTGCAGGTGTCGCGGCCATCGCCGATCAGCACGGCTTCCAGAATGTTCGGGTAGAACTTCAGCTTGTTCTCGACAAATTTCGGCGCGAACAGGCTGCCATCGGCCATCTTGCCGACGTCCTTTGCGCGGTCAATGATCCGCAGGTGGTTCGAGCCTTCCTCGATGAAGCCCGCATCGCCGGTGTCGACCCAGCCGTCGGCATCCTTGGTCTCGGCGGTCTTCTCGGGTTCCTTGTAGTATTCCTGGAACACGCCCGGCGAGCGGTACCAGACCTTGCCGTCGTCATCGATCCGGATCTCGACGCCCGGTGCCGCCACGCCGACGGTGTCGTCGCGCACCTGGCCGTCCGGCTGGATGGTGACGAAAACCGAGGCTTCGGTCTGACCATAGAGCTGTTTCAGGTTGATCCCGATCGAACGATAGAAGGCGAAGATCTCCGGTCCGATCGCCTCACCAGCCGTGTAGCCGAGGCGCACGCGGGAGAGACCGAGCGAGTTCTTCAGCGGTCCGAAAACCAGCTTGTCGCCCAGCCAGTACTTGAACCTGTCGCCTGCGCTGACCGATTTGCCGTCGAGGATGTCGCCACCGATCTTCGATGCGAATTCGATGTACTTCTTGAACGTGCGGTTCATCCAGGGCGCGGCGTCCTCCATCCGGATCATCACGCTGGTCAGCAGGTTCTCGAAGATCCGGGGCGGCGCGAAGAAATAGGTCGGGCCGATCTCTTTCAGGTCAGCCATCATCGTGTCCGGGCTCTCCGGACAGGACACGCAGAAGCCCGACCAATACGACTGACCGATCGAGAACACGAAATCCCCGACCCAGGCCATCGGCAGATAGGCCAGCGTCTCGTCGGTTTCCTTGAGCCCGTCGAACTCGACCGACGCCTTCGCCGCGAAGATCATGTTCTGGTTCGTCAGCACCACGCCCTTCGGATTGCCCGTGGTGCCAGACGTGTAGAGCATCACACAGGTGTCATTCGGCGCGCCCGCATCGATCCGGCGCTGCATCTCGTCCTGATGCTTCGAGGCGTTCTGCCGCCCCAGATCCTGCACGCCGGTGAAGGAGTGCAACTTCGTGTGGTCGTATTTCCGCAGGCCGCGCGGATCGCGATAGACGACGTGGCGCAGGTTCGGCAACCGGTCGGCAACCGACTGGATCTTGTCGACCTGTTCCTGGTTCTCGGCAATGATGAAGGTGACTTCCGAGTGCTCGAGCACGAACACCATCTCCTCGGCGACGGACTCGTGATAGACCGGCACCGGGATCGCGCCGATCATTTGTGCGGCGACCATCGACCAGTAAAGCGGCGGGCGGTTGGTTCCGACGATCGCCATGCGCTCGCCCGGCTCAAGACCAAGCTCCATCAGACCCATCGCTAGCGCGCGCGTTTCTTCATGGACCTCGGCCCAGGAATGGGTCTTCCAGATGCCAAGCATCTTCTCGCGGCAGGCCGGACGGTCGGCGAAGCGCTGCGCGTTCAGCGCCAGAAGCTTTGGAAATGTATCGCGTCCTTCGACGACCCAGGTTTGGTCACCCACGTCGATCTCCTCCCGATATGCATTCTTGTCAGTGCAGCCATACCGTGGCTGCACTGCCGCACTTGTTCATTTTCTGTTATAGTGCGCGATCCACCGGCGCCAATAAGGCGGGTCCCCCTTGGGCGGTCAAGGCAAAAATTGAACGGACGTTCAATTCCGCACACTTTTTCTGATCTTTTGACAACCCTAAGCAGTGGTGCCTTGGATCGGGCCTATTCTGAAACGTGTCGCCTGCCGATCCCGGTCTTCATCCGGTGAGTCTTGATCAGCCCGTTCGACACAAAATATTTAAAACTCATATTGACATTTAAAACGATGATTACTAACTCGGCGCCATTGATGCCCCACAGGCGATCAGACTTGCCGAACTGATATTGGAGAACCCGATGGCCACCATGAGATGCCCCTACGGATGCATATCCGAGATCCCGCGCCGTGATCTGTTGTTTCCAGTGATCAAATGCCGGCAATGCCATCGGCGTAGCGCGCGTTCGGCATTCGGTGAAATGAATGAAAGCTCTTCGGATGCGATCTCGACGCCGAACAATGCGTTGGCGCACCACAACCGTATGACGACACCTTCGTCACAGAGGACGATCGACGGCGCCGTCATGGCACGTATTGAAACGCTCATGGGCCTGACGTCAAAGTGGTATACGCACAAATCAGATCGAATGAATAAGATCCGCAACATTTATAGCGCGGTCATTCGATGCTGCATGAATGCCGAAATGACGACAAATTTTGACACGAAGTCGCTCCACCTGCTTTTGAACTCCGGTGCATTGAAGAACATGTGGCATCTGGGGGCAGATCTCGAAGATGATTACACTGCGGACCGCGACAAAGCAGAGGTCATGGCCTTCGCGGATTACAACAAGGCCATTCGCGATCAGAACCTGCTTTATGCCGACGACTCCGGTTACCTGGACATGCGGATCAAGGGCAATGACCGCCCGGGCTACATGGTGTTGAACGTCGGAAATCCGATCGCGGGCGGCGCTCCCATGTACGGGATGTCATACGTCATCTACCACGATCACGTGAAGATGCGTGCTACGTTCACGGCCACCGATACGGTGCAGATGAACAAGAGCCAGCCGATTTCGTGCGATGACGCCGTCAGCTTCGGCCACCTTTCCCAGATACTTCTGAAAATGAGCGACGCAAAACTCACCGAGCTTTGCAAAATCGCGACGGGTAAGACCGCTTCTGTCAATCGTGAGTCCGACTTCATCGAAGCGCAGTCGTGGGGAAAGATAAGCCTGTCGAAAGACATCAAGGCCTTTGTGATATACATGCCCGACATTGAACGCTGTAATGTAGCTCCGACGGGTCACAAGATGCTGCCGGGGCCAATCAAAAATACTACTCCAAACAGTTCTGCGCGCACGCAGTTTTTCACACTCCAACTGCAACGGCTCAGAGCATTCTGTGCGGAAAAGAACATCAAGCTGCATTTTGAGCATATGGAGACCGGCCAGTACATGGCGTCACTGCAAGCACGTCCACGCATGATGGCACCAGCGGTCCTCTGACCCGCTCGCGGGACCGCACTTGGTGCGATCCCGTCAGGACACGAGGACTATGATCGTCGTCGAGGCCAGAGCAACGCTAAGACCTCGACGAAAAGCACATTCTGTTTGAACGAAACTGGTGAGGTCGCGCGCGAAGTTCTGAGCCTCAGGCGGCGCGATCGACAGCCTGCGCCATCTCCATCATCGAGGTAAACCGGAACTCGACCGTGGGCTGGTTCTCGACAACCGCCGTTGCACCCCAACTTCCACCCTCCGCGAGCTTTTGCCGGTCGATCCACGCACAATCCAGACCAGCGCGCTTCGCAGGGACATGGTCGTGGAACATGCTCTGCGCCGTGTGGAGGATGTCCTCTTTCACGATCCCCAGATCCGGCCCGATATGCGCCAGCATATGGTCGAAATTCGCCGCGTTCGGTTTGTAGGACCCGACGTCCTGCGCGGTATAGATCGCGTCGAAGTCCACACCCAGCTTGCGGTTCGACGCCGCGAACCCATCGCGGTTCACGTTCGACAGGATGACAAGCTTGAAATGCTTCTTCAGGATCCGCAGGGCATCCGCTGTGTCCGCGAACGCGGGCCAATGCTGAACCGAGTTTCCGAAGGCCCGATCGAAATCGACATTCGTCGGCAGATCAAACCGTTTCGCGAATGCGTGGTGCACGTGCTCAAGGATCTGCGGATAGATCATGCCGGGCGTTGCCGCTTGCTGTGCACTCTCGATCTCGGCAAAGGCCAGCAACGCTGCGTCACGCTGGATGTCATCGCGGCCGCTGGTCCGGATCAGCGGTTGCAAGGCATCCCAGATGCCGCCCTCCCAGTCGATCAGCGTGCCGTAGCAATCGAATGTCAGGGCTTTGTAGTCGGTCAGTGCGCTGGCCATGTTGAGTCCTCCCCGAAGTCAGTCGCGCATAGAAAAGGCCCGCCTCCAGGGGAAGCGGGCCAATGGTCTCGGATCAGACGCCGGGCTTACGCCTCGATCGTCTGTTTCTGCGAAGTACCATTCTTGATGGCGATGGTCCGCGGCTTCAGCGCCTCGGGGATCTCGCGCACAAGGTCGACATGCAGCAGACCGTTCACCAGTTCCGCGCCATGGACGCGCACATGGTCGGCAAGCTGGAAGCGGCGCTCAAAGCCGCGCTCGGCAATGCCACGGTGCAGGTAGGTCGGCTTCTCGGCGCCTTCCTTCGCAACCTTCTTGGCGGTGATCGTCAGGGACTGATCCTTGACCTCGAGGTTCAGGTCATCTTCGCCAAAACCGGCGACGGCGATCGAGATGCGGTAGGCATCGTCGCCCGTCTTCTCGATGTTATACGGCGGATAGCTCGGCGCAGCCTGATCACCGGTCATGATCTGGTCCAGAAGTCCAGCCATGCGGTCAAAGCCGACGGTCGAGCGATATAGGGGGGCAAAGTCCAGATTACGCATGCAATCCTCCATTGAGCGATTTCGCGGTTGATGGTTCCCCAATCTGGGCGAACCGTTTCTTAAGTGCCGGACCCGATCATCGGCGCCCGACGGCAATTAGGTGGTAACCAGTTTGTGGGGTTTCAAGATCCGCCGGGCAGGAGCGGTCTGAGGATTGGCAGCGCGTTATCGGCCCGCACGGCAAAGGCTTTGGCGGGACGCGAGCGGTTCATCGCGACGATCACGGCGACGATGTGCGGGACGCCATCGATCTCGCGAAACACCGGCGAACCCGAAGCACCCTGGATCACAGGGCAATCGATAATCAGCATGGCGCCGGTGATGGTTCCGTAAGGGCAATCCGGCTGATAGGTCAGCGCGTGCTGGCGATCCTTGCGATAGTTCACCAGGGTCAGCGGCTCTCCCGGCAATGGTGGCTGGATCACAGGGAATGGAATTGCGGCCTTAGCCGTGAGCGGCGCATCAAGCCGGATAAGCGCGATGTCCCGACCGATATCCTCGGCGGTTCGTGGCGGCACCGGCACGTATTCAGGGTGGATCGCCAGCGCCTTTGCACGGCCATGCCCGGTCTTCTTGCCCTTGTGCCACCCGGCGACGAAGTGGATGTCCTGCACGCGGTGCGGACGACCTGTCTTTGCACTGACGATGCAATGCGCGGCGGTCAGGACCAAGTCGGGTTCAATCAATGCGCCGCTGCACAGACCACGCCGGTTCAGACCCGCGACGTTGACCCGGCCGACCCCGCGCCATGGCACCGACTGCTCGGCGTTCAACATGGTATCTGACGCAATCCCGGCGGCGTGTGCCGGACCGGCAGGCGCCAGTATCAGCAACAGCGCGGCCAGCCAGCGCATGATCAAAGGCCTTCGAGTTCCGCCGGTTTCGGCCCGCCCGTCGCCCAGTCGAGCAATTGCGCGGTGTGAACGATCGGAATGTCGGTGCCGTTTCCGATCTGCATCATGCAGCCGATGTTCCCGGCAGAGATGACCTGCGGTTCAATCGCTTCCAGCGTGCGCACCTTGCGGGTCTTCAGCTCTGCCGAAATCTTCGGTTGCAGCAGGTTGTAGGTCCCGGCCGAGCCACAGCAGAGGTGCGGATCCTTCGGCTCGACCACTTTGAACCCGGCCTGTTGCAGCAGCTTCTTCGGCGCCTGGGTGACCTTCTGTCCGTGCTGCAATGAACACGCGGCATGATAGCCGATGCGCAGCTTTGGCGCTTTGGGCTCGTTCAACCCGATCTCGGACATGAACTCGGTGATGTCCTTGGCCAGCGCCGAGACCTTCGCCGCGTCCTCGGCCATCGCGTCATTGCGGAACATGTGGCCGTAATCCTTGACGGTCGTCCCGCAGCCCGAGGTGTTGATGATGATCGCGTCCAGCCCGTCTCTGTTTGCTTCGGCCATCCACGCGCGAATGTTGCGCGCCGCCGCATCGTGGCTTTGGTCTTCCTTGCCCATGTGATGGACCAGTGCGCCGCAGCAGCCCATGCCGTCCGCGATCACCACATCGCAGCCGTGCCGTTGCAACAGTCGGATCGTGGCGGCGTTGATCTCGTTGTTCAGCGCGCGCTGGGCGCAGCCGGTCATCAAGGCCACGCGTTTGCGTTTCTCACCCCGCGCAGGATGGACCTGCGGATCGTCATGGCGGGCGGGTTCCGCGATCCGCTTTGGCACCATCTCGAGCATCGCACCCAGCTTGCCGGGCACGAACCTCTTGAACGGCTGCGCCAGCTTCGCACCGGCCAGCGCCAGCCGGAATCGCCCCGGATAAGGCAGGATCATCGTCAGCAGCCAGCGCAAAGCCCGGTCATGCCAGGGGCGTGTATAGGTCTTCTCGATATGCGCACGGGCATGGTCGACCAGATGCATGTAATGCACGCCCGACGGGCAGGTCGTCATGCAGGCCAGGCAGGACAGGCAGCGGTCGATATGCTTGACCGTCTTGGCATCCGCCGGGCGGTCATTCTCCAGCATGTCCTTGATCAGATAGATCCGGCCGCGCGGACTGTCGAGCTCATCGCCCAGCACCTGATAGGACGGGCACGTCGCCGTGCAGAAGCCGCAGTGGACGCAAGACCGCAGGATCTGGTTGGCCCGCTGAATCCCCGGATCCTGAAGTTGGGCTTCTGTGAAGTTCGTTTGCATCAGGCCCTCATGCGCCCAGGGTTCAGGATACCGTGCGGATCGAACTTCGCACGCAGGCCTTGAGACAGGCGTTCGATCACCGGATTCTCCGGCTCGAAAACACTGATCGCGGCGCGGACCGACGCGGGTGCACGGATCAGCGTCGCGTGGCCGCCAAGCCGTTTCGTACTCTCGCGGACGGCGTTCGCGATCGCCGCATTGTCGTCCGGCACGAGCAACCAGACCAGACCGCCCGCCCAGTCGTACTAGGTGGGTGCCGCGATGCCCTGTTCTCGTAGCTCGCCGAGGAGAATCGGGCCGTCGGTTGGTGTGAGAGAGACCCGCCAGACGTCGCCGGGCTGTCCGCCAAATGGCGTGACGTCCCGGATCTGGCTCCAGATGTCGCGGCTCGCCCCGGCTTCGCGAACCGACCAATCGCCGCCCGCGATGATCTGCTTGGATCTGTAAGCGACCGAGCCTTCCAGTCCCTCGATCCGAACCAGCGTCTGAGACGCATCGCCGAGCACGCCCGGATCGGCGTGGGCGGCCGCCGTAACCTCCTGCGGGGTCGCGAGCACCTCGGACAGCGCCTCGACCCCTGACGCTGCATCGAGCCCTTCGATCACCAGGGTCACCTCGGCGGCGGGTGCCGGAAGCAGCTTGAAGCTGATTTCGCTGAGCACGCCCAGGGTGCCCCAGGACCCGGCCATCAACTTCACCAGATCGTAGCCGGTTACATTCTTCATGACGCGGCCACCATTGCTGACCGCAGTCCCTTCGCCATCGACCAGACGCACCCCGATCATCGCATCCCGGCACGCCCCGCGCTGCAACCGGCGCGGACCGGACGTCCCCGTCGCCACAACGCCACCAATCGTTGGCTCTCCGCTTGTACCAAGCAGGCTCCGGTGATCCATCGGCTCGAACGGCAGCATCTGGTTTTCGGCAGCCAGCGCCGCGTCGATCTCGGACATCGGCGTCCCAGCCTGTGCGACCAGCGTCAGCGCGCCGGGTTCATACAGCGTGATGCCGCTGAGGCCTGCGGTCGACAGGGTGCGTTCTGCTTGAACCGGACGGCCCAATGCCATGCGCGTGCCGCCGCCAGCGATCTCCAGCGGCGCCTTGTCGGCAGCCGCGGCGGCGACGGCCTCGGACAGGTCCGCCTCGGTCGTCGGTGTCAGTATGGTCATTCGGCAGCCAGCCGGGCAGCATCGCGGCGCGCTTCGGAAACCCGCAGCGGGAACACCTTGGCCGGGTTGAACATCCAGGCCGGATCGAACACGTCCTTGATGTCCATCTGAGCCGCAAGGTCGGCGGGCGAGAACTGGTGCTCCATCAAATCCCGCTTCTCGACGCCGACACCGTGTTCGCCGGACAGACATCCGCCAACCTCGACACAGACCTTCAGGATCTCGGCCCCGGCCTGCTCGGCCAGTTCCAGATCGCCGGGCTTGTTGGCATCGAAGATGATCAGCGGATGCATGTTGCCATCGCCCGCATGGAAGACGTTGCCGATCTTCAGCCCGTATTTCTCCGAAATCTCGGAGGTCCGGCGCAGCACTTCCGACAGCTTCGACACCGGCACCGTGCCATCCAGGCAGATGTAGTCGCCAAGTTGCCCCATGGCGCCGAAGGCCGATTTCCGGCCCAACCAGATCAGCGCGCTTTCGGAGTCCGAGGTCGACTCGCGCAGAACCATCGGATTGTGCCGGTTCGCGACTTCCTTGACGGTCGTGAGTTGTTCCTCGATCTCCGCGTCCGAGCCTTCGACCTCGACAATCAGCAACGCCTCGACATCCAGCGGATAGCCCGCGCTGGCGTGGTTCTCGGCAGCGTGGATGACGTGGCGATCCATGAACTCGATCGCGACCGGGATCACGCCCGACCGGATGATGTCGGCGACGCAGGCGCCCGCTGTCTCGGACGAATCGAAGCCCATCAGGACGGGCCGCGCACCTTCGGGTGCTGCCAGGATCCGCAAAGTCGCTTCCGTGACGATGCCCAGCATCCCCTCGGAGCCACAGATCAGACCAAGCAGATCATATCCCGCCGGATCAAGGTGCGCGCCGCCGATGTCGACGATCTCGCCCTCGGCCGTCACCATGCGTACGCCCATCAGGTTGTTGGTCGTCACGCCGTATTTCAGGCAGTGCGCGCCGCCGGAGTTCATCGCGATGTTTCCCGATATGGCGCAGGCCAGCTGCGAGGACGGATCGGGCGCGTAGAAGAACCCCTCGCCCTTGACCTCCCCGGTGACCGAGAGATTGGTCATGCCGGTCTGAACCCGGATCACCCGGTTCGGATAGTCGATATCCAGCACATCGTTCATCCGCGCCACGCCGAGCAGCACGCAATCGGCCGTGGGCAGCGATCCGCCCGCCAGCGATGTCCCCGCACCGCGCGGCACGATGGGGACGCCTTCCTCGGCGCAGATCTTGACCGCCGCTGCGACCTCTTCGGTTGTCGAGGGCAGGATCACCGCAAGTGGCGGACAGCGATAGGCCGTCAGCGCATCGCATTCGTAGGCCTTGACCTCTTCAGGTGCGAAGATGACCGCCTCGGACCCAAGCAAGTCTTCGAGCCGCGCTACGATGTGATCCCGCCGGGCAATGACCGAATGATCGGGGACAGGCATTTCCATGGTCGAACCTCCCAGGAAGACCGGTCCGGATTACGGCGATCCGCGAGAGGCCGCAACTCCTGACCGAGTTTCCGGAAGGCTCTTTTGCCTGTCGGAAGTGCGGCCGGATCGTTTCAGAAGTCGAGTCGAATGGCGATGTGGCCCTGCATCCCGCGGATTGGACTGTTATGCCCGGCGGAAAACCGCAGGATCTCGCTCGGCGCCAACACAATGCCATCGATCCTCGGGCGACCATTGGTCGTATCGATCGCAAGGTTCAGGGCGCCTGCAAGGCCGTCGAAATACATCGATTCCGGGATCGACGTTGCCGTCGAGGCGACAGGACCGTCAATGCTGGTCGCACTGGCGGCAAACCCCACGCCAGAGAACACGTCACTGTCGGGATTTCGATCCGCCACACCCGCGATCCGGATCGAGACATTCATCAGATCCTCAAGAAGCGTGCTTTCCGCCCTGACGGCGATCGGAAAGACCACAAGCGCGGCAACAGCGCCAGCGCACGAGACACAAGAAACACGACGCAGAAATCGGAGGACCATGACAACCAGCCTTTTCTGAACCAACTCAGGCTGGATACCCGAACATGGTTAAGCCATGTTCAAAGGATGGTTAGCGCGCAATAAGGATATGCTTCAGCGCATCCTCCAGATCGTTCCGCGCAGAAGTTACCCCGCTCGCCAGAGTGCGGTCCAGAACCTGCCGCACCTGGCCAAGATCGACGCTGCGCAGCGCCTGCTTAACCGGACCGATCGACGCCGATCGCATTGATAGCTCGGTCAGGCCCAGAGCCGTCAATGCAATCGCTTCGAGCGGGCGGCTCGCCGCCTCCCCGCAGAAACTCAGCGATGTTCCCGTCGCATCGCATCGTTGCACGATCTGCCGCAGGAACTTCAGGAACGAGCAGTTCAGCGTCGAATATCGCCTGCGCACGCGTTCGTTTTCGCGATCCGCGGCGAAAAAGAACTGCATCAGATCGTTTCCACCGATCGAGATGAAGTCCGCTGTTTCGTACAACCGGTCGGGTGCATGGACCAAAGCCGGCACTTCGAACATCAGACCGATCTTCAGGCGCTCGGGGCGGGCGTAACCCAGGCCGACAAGGCGTTCGACCTCGCCATGGACGATATCGCGCGCCTGGAAGAACTCCTCGGCTTCGGTGATCATCGGAAACATGATCGACAGGGGCCGCCCCTTCGCGCCGCGCAGAAGCGACTGGATCTGCATCCGGAACAACCGCTGCCGGTCCAGGCCTACGCGGATCGCGCGCCAGCCCAGCGCCGGATTGGCTTCGCGTTCGGACCGGACATAGGGCAACACCTTGTCCGAGCCGATGTCGAGCGTCCGAAAATAGACGTCGGCGCCCTGTGCCGCATCGAGCACCCGCGAATACAACGCCGCCTGCGCCTCGCGCCTTGGCATACGGTCGCGGATCATGAACTGAAGCTCGGTCCGGTAAAGCCCAACACCCTCGGCTCCCGATTTTGCCAGGGACGGCAGATCGGCGAGCACGCCTGCATTCATCCGAAGTTTGATCGCGGTGCCATCAAGCGTCGTCGCGGGTTTGCCCACCAGTGCCCGGTAGGTCTCGCGCGCTTCGGCCGCGAGGGCCGCCTGACTGCGATAGTGCTCCAGCAGGGCCCCATCGGGGCGCAGTTCCGCACGGCCTCGATCGCCATCGACGATGATGACATCGCCCTGCTGGGCATCGCGCGTGATGCGTTTGGCCTGGACGATCATCGGGATCGAGAGCGCGCGTGCGACGATGGCCGCATGCGAGGACGTTGCCCCTTCCTCGAGGACGACCGCGGTGACCCGGTCCGCGTGATCCATCAGTTCGCCCGGGCCGAGATTGCGCGCAACCAGCACCGAACCCTCCGGGACGACCGCGACCGTTCCGTTGCCCGGCGCCACGAGATACCGCAACAGCCGGTTCGCCAGATCGTCAAGATCGGCGAGGCGTTCGCGCAGATAGGGGTCGGTGATCCGCTCCATCCGCGCACGCGCATCCGATTGCACCTTCTCCACGGCGACCTCGGCAGAAAGACCGGAGTCCACGGCTTCGTCCAACCGGCGGCTCCAACCCTTGTCGTAGGCGACCATCCGGTAGGCTTCGAGAATGTCGCGCTGTTCGCTGCGCCCGCGCCCGGCCTGTTCCAGCAGGCGGTCGGCATCAACGCGCACGGCGGCGAGCGCGTTGGTCAGGCGACGGCGCTCAGTCGCCGGGTCTTCGGCGATCGGATCGAAGGCCACAAGGCGCGGTTCGTGAAGGTGGACCGTGCCCTCGGCAACCCCGTCGCACCCCGACCGTCCGCTGATCCGGGTCGCACCGGTGCGCGTGCCGGGTCCGCCCGACAGCCCGGATGATCCAAGGAAGGCGCCCGCCTCCGTCATCTCGGCGATCACCATCGCGACGATCTCCAGGCCTTCGATCTCGTCATCATCGTAGACCCGGGCCGTGGTGTTCTGGACGACGAGGACGCCCATGATCTCGCCCACGCGCTGGATCGGGACACCGACGAACGAGCGGAAGATCTCCTCGCCCGTCTCCGGCAGATACCGGAAGCCCGGCGCGTTCTGCGCGTCATCCGTCGCGAAGGGCTCGGCGCGTTCCGCGATCCGGCCGACCAGGCCCTGACCGACGCGCAGCCGGGCGGAGTGAACGGAATCCGCACGCAGACCTTCAGTGGCACACAGCTCCAGAACAGTCTCGTCGCGTTTCAGATAGATCGAGCAGACCTCGGCGACCATGTTGCTCGCGACAAGGCGCACGACCTTGTCCAGGCGCTGCTGTCCATCGCCTGCGCCCGCCATGACCTCGCGCAGCGCTTTCAACAGCGCGCGTGATCCGCCTTTTGTGGTGGGCATGCTGCCCTCCGTGCCCCACCGCGGGGATTGTCTGCCGCTCAGGCAGCTTCCAGATCGAATGCCTTGTGCAAGGATTGCACCGCCAATTCCATGTATCGTCGATCAATAAGCACGCTGACCTTGATCTCGGACGTGGTGATGACCTTGATGTTCACGCCATCCGCCGCGAGGGCGGCAAACATCTTCTGCGCGACGCCTGCATGGCTGCGCATCCCGACGCCGACGATCGACACCTTCGAGACATCGTCGTCGACAATGATCTCTTTGTAGCCGATGTCGTCGCGCGCGGCCTCCAGGGCCTCCTGCGCACGCGCGATCTCATCATCCGCAAGCGAGAAGGTCATGTCGGTCATGTTGTCGGCACCGATATTCTGGACGATCATGTCGACATTGACCCCGGCGGTGGCCAGGGGTCCGAAGATCGATGCCGCCACGCCCGGTCGGTCCGGAACCTTGACCAGAGTTACCTTGGCCTCGTCGCGCGAATAGGCGACGCCGCTGACGACATTCTTCTCCATGATCTCCTCCTCGGGGCAAACCAGAGTGCCCGGCAGATCCTCGAAACTCGACAGCACCTGAAGCCGCACCTTGTGATTCATCGCCAACTCGACCGACCGCGTCTGCAGGACCTTGGCACCCAGTGATGCCAGTTCCAGCATCTCCTCGTAGCTGATCCTGTCCAGCTTGCGCGCCTTGCGCTCGATGCGCGGGTCGGTCGTGTAGACACCGTCGACATCCGTGTAGATGTCACAACGCTCCGCCCCCAGCGCCGCCGCAAAGGCCACCGCCGTCGTATCGGACCCACCGCGCCCCAGGGTCGAGATCCGCCCGTCGGGCGCGATCCCCTGGAAGCCTGAAATGACCGCGTGCAGGCCCTCGCCGAATTTCTTGTCGAGGTTCTCGGTCTCGATGGCCTCGATCCGGGCGGCACCATGGGCATCCGAGGTGCGCACAGGAACCTGCCAGCCCTGCCAACTGCGGGCCGGTACCCCGATCTCCTGCAAGATCAGCGCCATCAGGCCCGAGGTTACCTGTTCGCCCGAGGCCACCACGGCGTCATACTCGCGCGCATCGTATAGCCCGCGCGCATTCGATCCCGGCGCTGACGCCGAATCGCGGACCCAGCCGACCAATTCGTTCGTCTTGCCCGACATCGCCGAGACGATCACGGCAACCTCGTAGCCGCGCTCGACCTCGCGTTTGACCCGCCCGGCCGCGTTGCGAATGCGATCGAGGTCGGCGACGGAGGTTCCGCCGAATTTCATCACGAGGCGTGGCATGGGTCTTCCTGTCCGGTTCGCCCCGCGCGGGCGTCGTTTCGCGCGCCGCTATAGCTCCGCGGCGTTTCCGGGGCAAGGGTCGCAGAGGGGTTCCAGCACAAAACCTGACTGCAAATTCCGCGTGGATTTCGTGCGAACCCCCTGAGTGTTGATCGGTGCTTAAGTGTCCGGTGTTCTAACGGCCCTCGGTGACCGTGAACGCGATGATCGGCGCCTCAATCCCCCTTGCCTCGTCATGCACGTCGCGTAACGTCGGTGGGAACAGAGGATCCGTCATGACCAAAGCACAGCCCAGAGTGATGAAGCCCGGCGAGATGACGTTCGCCCCGCGGTTCGAGTATGGCGAACAGGCCGAGGTGGCGATCGCCTGTGGTCCGGACGATGGAACGGCACTTGGATGCGGTTATGTCCGCATGACCGGCGCCGAGATCCCGTGGACCATCAAATACGACGAAATCGTGCTGGTGCTGGAAGGCTCGATCACCATCCGCACGGCGGCGGGCGACCTGACGGCCAAGGCGCACGACTCGATCTGGCTGCCTGCGGGGACCAAGCTGACCTATGCCTCGCCCGAAGCGCTGCTGTTCTACGCCATTCATCCGGCGAACTGGGCCGAGGCCGCGTAATGAAGATCGACATCCTTCCGTCGAACGACAAGACGAACGGCTGGAATGTCATTCTGCCCGACCGGACGCCGCATGCGGCCCTGGGCTCCGATTGCAATGCCGACTGGCTGGTGGTTGGCGGCGGATATGCCGGACTGGCGGCGGCCCGGCGGCTGGCCGAGAACCGCCCCGACGACAAGATCGTGCTGGTCGATGCCGGGATCGTGGGAGAGAACGCCTCGGGCCGCAATTCAGGCTTCGCCATCGACACGCCGCACACGACCAGCGCCGACCCGGGCGAGCTGAACGCGGCCCACGCCTATATGCGCCTGTCGCGCGCGGCAATCGCCTATCACGCGGAACAAATCGACAGGTACGGCTTTGACTGCGACTGGCACGTCGCGGGCAAGTACCAGACCGCGGTGACCGACAAGGGCCGGTCGGACATGCTCGAGCCGTTTTCGACAGCGCTCGACGCCCTGGACGAACCCTATGAGTGGATCGGTGCTGAAGACCTGGCGGCGCGTATCGGCACGACCCACTTCAAACATGCCATCTACACGCCGGGCTGTGTCCTGATGAACCCGGCGGCCCTGGTGCGCGGCCTGGCCGACAACATGCCCGAGAACGTGACCATCCACGAGGAAACCCCGATCACCGAGATCGAATACCAGAACGGCGTACAGGCCCGAACGCCGGGCGGGACGATCCGCGCACCACGCATGATCCTGGGGGCGAACGGGTTTTCCGACCAGTTCGGCTTCATGCAACGCAAGTTCGTGCACATCGCGACCCATGCCAGCCTCTCGCGCCCCCTGACCGATGCCGAGATCGAGGTATACGGCATTGAAGCCCCCTGGGGCGTCACGCCGATCAACGCGGTCGGCTCGATCACCTGCCGCTTCACCCGCGACCGGCGCATCCTGATCCGCAACAGGATGGACGTGGCCACCAGCCGCTCGACCGCTGCGTCACGCCAGGCTCAGGTGGCCCAACAGCACAAGAAACTGTTCGACGACTGGTTTCCGATGCTGCCCGAGGTCACGATGGAACACACATGGACCGGCTATGTCGCCCTGTCGCGCAATGGCGCCCCGGCATTCGGGCAGGTCGCCTCGAATGTCTGGATCTGCGCCTGCCAGAATGCGATCGGCGTGACCAAGGGCACAATCTCGGGCCTGCTGGTGGCGGATCTGGCCTGCGGACGGGACAACCCATTGATCGAGGACATGCAGGGTCTCGGCACACCAACCGACATCCCGCCGCAATGGATGACCGAGATCGGGGCTCGCGTGCGCCTCGCATGGGAGGTCTGGTCCAACCGGCATGAGGCATAGGCAATGTGACTCGACAGCGGGCAAGATCGAGCGAGCCCGGATGGACGGCACTTGAAAAGAGTCCTGCTCAAAAAAGACTAGTAAGATTTCTCAATCGTGATTTAAGCGAAGTCAACAAACATAATTGGATCAGAACGTCCGACTCATGAAGAATGACGTATAATTCACACTCTTTTCACGGCACGATCTATCAGTTTTCGTGTAGCTCAGGTTCATCAAAGAAAGTGAGTGGAACCCATGCGAAATACACTGATGGTAATTGTAGCATGCACAGCAACAGCAGGCTGCGAAAGTTTTCGTGGCGCGCCTGCGGAGGTTGTTTCTGCTTCAGAGGATATTGCTGCGCTCGAATCCGTGTTTTCTACGGAAAACGTGGTGAGCTATTACAGTTTGACTGAGACTACAGATGCCGCGAAACTCAAGCGAATGCGAAACGCGATCGTCTCGGCTAGGATGCTTGCCATAGATCGGCGATATACCGATTTCGTCATCGATCTTTCAAACACAATTCGCTCCGGGAACTTTGCAACGAGCGTCGCGAGCATTGCCCTGACAGCCACTGCGACGTTGTTCCAAGTCGAGCTGGTGAAGAATATCCTTACTAGCGTCGATACTGGTTTGAAAGGCGCTACCGAGGCGTTTGACAAGGATATACTACTTGAACGGACACTGGGCGTTTTAGTCCAACAGATGGACGCTGAGCGGACACGTATTGCAACAACAATATGGAGCAGTTTGGAAAAGGACATCGACGAGTTCCCGTTGGCGCTGGCACTTAGTAGGGTCGATGATTACTATCGGGCAGGGACACTTAACTCAGGGCTGAGCCAGGCCGAAAAGGTCGCGGCCAATCAAGCAGCTGACGCGGCAGAAGAGTTCGACCGTACCGTTCTCAACTTTGTCGCTTGCGACAATGATCCGGTAAACAATCGGCTCAAGAAGTGGCTCGACGAGGGCGACGATGCGCAAGCGATAAAGCGTGATCAGATCATCCAGAAGGCGCTCAATGCTTCAGGAATCAAGATCAATGATCTGGTGCCGCAAACGTTCCAGATCATCGAAAGCTGTGACGCCCGCTTCGACAGTCTCAAGGCTGACATCGTTCGCAGCAACAACATTTCAGGGAGTTGATCATGGCGAGCTATTCCGTATCAGGTATCCAGACAAAGGCAAAAGCACAGGAAATCGTTCAGCGGGCTCGCCGCACGCGCAGGGATTGGACGTTCCAGATCATCGAGGTAAGCGGACCACCGAAGTCATGGACCGTCATTGGAACGCCGCCAGCGGGCGCAGCCACGATAGAAAGTCTTGCTGCTGCAACAGCGTCATCAAGCGAGATTGCAAGCTTCCTTGACTTCATCGGGGGCGTTGAGTCGACAGGCAATTACAATGCCAAATACGGTAGCTCGGGAAATGAAGATGATCCGGAGTTCATTGCAATGTCCGTTGATGAGGTGATTGCCTGGCAGGAGGGCATCAAGCTCGACGCTGCCGGAAAATACCAGATCATCGAGAAAACTTTGAAGTCACTGAAAGACCAAATGAGCCTTAGCGGTGGCGAGAGGTTCGATCGCAGCATGCAAGATGCGATGGCCGAGGTGCTGTTGAAGCGGCGTGGCCTCGACGAGTACCTCGGTGGGACGATGTCTGCCGAGGCGTTCGCGAATTCTGTCGCGAAAGAGTGGGCGGCGTTTCCCGTTGTGTCAGGTCCCGGTGCGGGCAAAAGCTTCTACGATGGCGACGGCTTGAACAAGGCGTTGATCGAGGTGGATGCCTACATGGAGGCTGTGCGGTCTCTGGCTGTATAATCGCGATCAGTCAGTGGCGCATTTCGGTAACGGATGCGCCACCGCTTTCAAAGGATATCCTTGTTTAGACGACGAAACAGTTTTACAGCATCAGCTTCTGGACATAGCCCGGCAGCGCGAACGCGCCCTTGTGCACTTTCGGCGTGTAGTAGTCGGTCGTGATCGCTGCGACCGCGAACCGGTCCGCCAGTTCCGAGGCGGACACATGCCGCCCCGGCCCGTTCGTGCCCCAGCCAAAAGCCATCGGCCCGCCGGCATAGGTCGGCACCGTCGCCAGATAGCAGCCCCAGTCGCGGAACAGTGCCTTGAAGGCGCGCATCGAATTCGTCAGTTCCTCGCCCTGCATGAACGGCACACCGTTCTGGGTGACCAGAATACCGTGCTCGGTCAGGCAGCGTGCCGCATGCCCGTAGAACGTGTCGGTGAACAGAACCTCGCCCGGTCCGATCGGGTCGGTCGAGTCGATGATGATCACGTCAAAGGTCTCGGCGCAGTCCCGCATGAAGTCGGCGCCATCGGCGATCACGAGGTTCAGCCGCCGGTCGTTGAACGCGCCTTGCGACAGCGTCGGCATGTATTCCTTGCAGAACGCCACCACGCCCGCGTCGATCTCGACCATCGTGACATGCTCGACCGTCTTGTGGCGCAGCACCTCACGCGCCATGCCGCCATCGCCGCCGCCGATGATCAGCACGCGCTTGACCGACCCGTGCGCCAGGATCGGCACATGGGTCAGCATCTCGTGATAGATGAAATTGTCGCCCTCGGTGGTCTGCACGACCCCGTCCAGGGTCATCACCCGGCCCCAGCGCGCATTCTCGAACACCTTGATGCGCTGGTGCTCGGTCTCGCTGTCATAAAGCATCTTGTCCACCGACAGCGCCTGGCGATAAGAGGAGTGCAGGACTTCCTCTTCCCAAACGGTCATTGCTGGGCCTCGACCAGCCCGAGCCCGCGGCGGAGCTCATTGACCTGTACGTCGCTGGTCTCGAAGGCCGCGCTCAAGACGTCGACCGCCTTCCAGGGCACGGCGTCGCCGCACATGAACACGTCGAACGCACCATAGCCGATCTCGGGCCATGTGTGGACCGAGATGTGGCTTTCGGCCAGCACCGCGACGCCGGACACGCCCTGTGGCGAGAACTTGTGCGTGTGGATGTGCAGCAGGGTCGCCCCGCACGCCTCGACGCAATCGCGGAAAGCCTGCTGGATGCGTGTTTCGTCGTCCAGGCCAGCACCGTTGACGACCTCGATGATCAGGTGCGTGCCCGCAAACACATCCTCGCCGTCGCGAATGAAGTGGTCTTCGCGATCCGGGTCGAACAAATCGGTACCCGCGACCACCTTGAGCGGCGCGGTTTCGGCAACGGCCATGCGGCCGAGGTCGGAATCTTCCTCGTGGGCGCCTGTCTCCAGACCGATCCCCAGTTGGAAGAGGTTGGCGTCAGACATGGCGCTCCCCTTCATACCAGCAGATGAATCCAGAGGTCCCTTAGCGCCCCCCCAGGCCGGTCTCGACCGGTCCGAAGTTGGGATCGGTTCCCCTCTCGCAGACTGGGCATCTAGGGATGCGGCTCGATTCGCGCAAGAGATGCATGGCGTACATCATGTGTATATACACACTTTTTTCTTGTTTGCCCGCGACAGGGCGGGAAAACTGAACCGAAAACAGATGGGAGGCTTCAACGTGACGAGCAGTCTGATCAACCGCCGGGTGGTGCTGTCGAGCCGCCCGAAGGGCGTGCCGCAAGCCGAGCATTTTACGGTGGACGAGGTGCCGGTGCCGGATCTGGGCGACGGTGAGCTGTTGGTGCAGACACTGTTCTGGTCGGTCGATCCGGCAATGCGGGGCTGGGCCAATGACGCGCCCAACTACTTGCCGCCGGTCGCGATCGGCGACGCGATGCGGTCGTTTGCCGTAGGCCGGGTCGTGGCCTCGCGGAATGCGGATTACGCCGAAGGTGAACTCGTGCACGGGATGCTCGGCTGGCAGCGGTTTGCCGTCAGCGACGGATCGAACATCGACCGCAAGGTGGCGGATAGCGGTCTGTCTCCGTCGCTGGCACTCGGCGTGCTGGGATTGAATGGCGTGACGGCCTATTACGGGCTGCTCGACGTTTGCGATCCGAAGCCGGGTGAGACGGTCGTCGTGTCCACGGCTGCGGGGGCGGTCGGAGGGGCCGTGGGCCAGATTGCGAAGATCAAGGGCGCGCGCACGGTCGGGATCACCTCATCGCCCGAGAAGATGGCGCTCTGCCGAGAGAAGTTCAGCTATGACGCCGTGATCAGCTACCGCGATCAGGATGTGGCCGAGGCTCTGGCTGAAGCCGCACCCGATGGTGTGAACTGCTATTTCGACAACACCTGCGGGCCGATCAGCGATGCCGTGATGACCAAGCTCGCACTTGGTGCACGGATCTGCATTTGCGGGACGGCGAGCCTGACGGATTGGGATCCGATCCCTGTCGGCCCGCGTGTGCATCGTCAACTGCTCGTTGCTCGGGCGCGGATGCAGGGTTTTCTTGTCCTCGACTATCAAGACAGGTTCGGCGAGGCGATCGACACGCTGTCCGGCTGGATCAAGGACGGCAAGCTGACCTACGAGGAGCATACGTTGGAGGGCGCCGAAGCTGCTCCTGGCGCGATCGACATGCTCTATCGCGGGCAGAATGCGGGCAAGCTGCTGGTCCGGGTGGATTGAGCGGCGTTGCGCGATTGGTCTCCGTTCCAGTGCGATGCAAGCCTGACTGGAGGATCGCCGTAGATCGGTGAAGGCATGGCTTGAAGCGCTTCGTGAAAGGCATCCCGCCCGGTGCAGCCGGGCAGCGCCCGACCTCCCCCCGGAGGGCGCTACATCGATCTCAGTCAGATGCTCGGACGCCTGTCAGGTCCGCATAAACACCTGCCACCCCAGCATAACGAAGTGCCCTCCAGGTCGGTCGCTGCCATGCCTGCGCCAGTGCTTCGGAGAGCGTCGCCGCGTGTTTCGTTCCACTGTGATCCCTAAGAGGGAACGGAGAGTGACTACGTCGCGTGGTTCAACAGGTGGGTTTTCGATCGGATCAACCCGCCGCCTCCGGCACCGCCGCACCGCGCGCCATCAGCACATCGATCTCTGCGGGCGCATAGCCCAGATCCGCCAGAACCTGCGCCGTATGCTGACCCAACCGAGGCGCTCCCAGACGATACTCCGGCGGCGTCCCGTCGAACCGCGCCGGCGCACGGGTCTGGCGCAGCCGCCCGGCATCCGGATGGTCACGCTCTTCGATCAAACCGTTCGCCTCGATCTGCGGATGGCGGATCATCTCGCGCCGGGTCAGAACCGGAGCGTGCGGCACGTCGAACCGGTCCAGCCGTTCGATCCACTCGGCACTGGATCGCTCGCGCAGCGCCTCCTGCGTCATCGCCAAGCGCTCGTTCTTGTATTCCTCCAGCCCAGCCGACGTCAGGAACCGCGCGTCGGCCTTCCACTCCGGCTTCTCACAGGCATCGGCCAGCTTCTCCCAATCCACCCGGCGAAACGCGGCGACCGAGATATAGCCATCCGCCGTCTCGTAGATCAGGTCGATAAAACTCTGCGCCGTCTCGCGTTCCAACTCGTGGCCAACAAACGTGTGCCCGCCCATGTCCGAGGACCACAGGAAGTGTACAACCGTATCCAGCATCGACAAGTGGATGTGCTGACCTGCGCCCGAACGCTCCCGCGCGAACAGCGCCGCCGTGATCGCCTGCGCCATGGTGAAGCCCGTCAGCTTGTCGGGCACAATCGTCCGCACCAGCGATGGCCGCGCGTCGTCCGACCCCGCCTGAACCGAGGTCAACCCCGACAGCGACTGGATCAGCGGATCGAACACCGGCTTGTGCGCATAGGGCCCCGTCTCGCCAAACCCGCAGATCGAGGCATAGATGATCCTCGGGTTCACGGCCTTCGCGTCCGCATACCCGATCCCCAACCGGTCCGCGACACCCGGCCGGAAGTTCTGCAACACCACATCCGCCGTCGCGTAAAGCTTCAGCAACGCCTCGCGCGCGCCGTCCTTCTTCAGGTCCAGCACGACCGAGCGCTTGTTGCGGTTGTTGTTCACGAACGAGGCCGAGAACCCGCCGCGCCGCGTCGCCACATGCCGCGAGTTGTCCCCCGCCGGGCTCTCCACCTTGATCACATCCGCACCCTGATCGCCCAGGATCATCCCGCACAGCGGGCCTGAGATCATGGTCGAGAGATCGACAATGCGCACTCCGTCGAGAGGTCCGGGCATGGAGGGTGTCCTTCGGCTGTTCCGGTCCGCGCAAGGTAGAGCGACCCAAGCTGCTTGGGAAGCGTGGGTCAGATCAACTCATCGGTACGATCGTCGGTCTCGCCGAACCGCTTCAGCGTCGCCGGGCGCGTGCCCTCGTAGACGGCGGCCAGACCGGGGGCGATCTTCGCGTTCTCACGCTCGAACAGACAATTGCCCTGAAGATCGCTCGCCACGATGAACGGCCCCATGTTGTTGCACTTCAACACCCACATCGCCTGGGCCATGCCAAGCTCCTCGGCCCAGTGCACCGCCTCGACATTCTCGACCCCGCGCCCCAGCAGCGCGCCCGTGCCGTACCCCACCGTCGTCAGATAGACAGCCCCGTTCGGGACGAAATGCTCTTTATAGGTCTCGGGCGACATGCCCCCCTTGCCGACCACCAGCTTCGCGCCGGACTTCGCGAACCACTCGCCGATCCACTTGGCAAAGCGGAAACTCGCCGTCGCCGTCACCGCCCCCATCGTGAAGGTGCCATCCGCGTTGATCGACGCCGCCGGAGAGCAGTGGAAATTCGCCGCCGAGGCGCGCGGCAACTCCATCGGAATGTTCGCCTTGTCCTCGAGCGCGCGCATGTAGACGCCCTCGCGCGCCGTATACATCAACCCGTCCAGATAGACGATATCGCCCAGTTGCAGCGCGGCCAGCGCGTCGGGCGTCGGCGTGGTCGACAGGCGGATCTTGCGTGGAGTGCTCATGCGGCGCAGAGGACCAGAAATCGCGCCCGCCGTCCAGACAGGTTTGCGTGAGACGGACGTCACCGACGCCGAGCGCCGGCACCCCCGGCGAGGCGCCCCTGATTGCCTTGAACTCCCGGCCAATGTCCGGTTGACCCGGGCCGCGACCCTACGGCTTCTTCGGCGGCACCTTCGCCTGCCATGGCGCGGGGCTAGCCTTCAGGCGCTCAATGTGGGTCAGAGCCGAAGCACGAACATCTGCTGGAGCATCCTTCAAAATCTCGCGGATCGGGTCAGGCTTTGACGTAAGCCACTGCTCAATGCGTTGCGTCAGAGCAGCCCGTCCGCCGTAGGCATCCAGAGTTGCCAGCGTGACCTCCTGAACCAGTGTCGCAGCAACCACACCCAATCCCGCGTAAACGACGTTCCGGGCCGTGAACAGGTTGAAGCCTGCCTGCCGCCCTGCTTCGCGGCCGTCTTCCTCGACCGGGAGGTTGGCGCGCAGATGTTCGCCGACCTCGGGCCGGACGATCTCGAATGCGGCCACATCGTCCAGAACCTCGGCCACTGCGGGCTCTACCGAGCGGTCCCGCGCGCGGTCGGCCGTCTCGGTGTCATAGTACCGGCACTCAGGAAACTGGCGCACGAACAGCGGCAGCGAGTCGACCACGCCATCGACGGCCTCGCGCATCTGGGCGCCCATCGACTTTTCCATGCCGTCGGGATCGGCCTGCGCCTTGTCGTCGGCCTCCACCCGCCGTGCGAACTTCTGAGACAGCGCCCAAAGCCGCCAGCCCTCGGCGTCGATGTCCTCCAGATCCCGCCGCACCAGCATCAAAGCCTCGACTGCCCACTTCGCCGGACCGGGGAAATCGTTCGAGCCGGGCAGCGGCTGCGTCATCGCCTCCAACGCTTCGATGACCATCGGTTTCATGGCCTCGGCACGCGCCCCGATCTCACCCTCCGCCAGTGGCTGCAGGTAATCGTCCTCGGGCCGAAACCGCACACCACCCTTCTGCTGTTCCGGCGCGGGTGGCGGTGGCGCAGGCACAAACGGCTCTGGCGGTCCGCCGAACTCGGGATGCTCGCCGTTCAGGTATTGCAGAACCTGTTTCACGCGATCCTGTGGGTTTTCGATCGTCGCCAGTGCCCGGTGCGCTGCGTCCCGATCCGCTGCGGGCGTCTCACCGAACCAAAGACCGAACGTGATGATCGGGTAGAGATTAGGATCCGGCTCATCGCCAAGGCGGGAAAGCCCGGCCAGCGGCAGCAGATCGGCCACCTGCGACCCTTTCAGGTTCAGCAACCGCAAATCGATCATCAGCGACAGGGGCGACAGATCTGCTGCCTTGCTGCCTTGCAAGCTGAGCACCTGCAGCTTTCTCAGTTCTTTCAGGGTCGATAGGTCGCTGACCTGCGTGGCGTTGAGGTCGAGCCTCCGCAACTCTCTCATTCCTTTCAGCGGGGAGAGGTCGCTGACCTGCGTGTTGTCGAGGACCAGCCCCCGCAATCCGCTCAGGCCTTGAAGGGGGGAGAGATCGCTGACCTGCGTGTTGTTGAGGACTAGCCTCTGCAACCCGCCCAGGCCTTGAAGTTGGGATAGGTCGCCGACCTGCGTGCTGTTGAGGTATAGCACCTGCAACCCGCTCAGGTCTTGCAGCTGGGAGAGGTCGCTGACCTGCGTGTTGCTGAGGTATAGCTCCTGCAGCCTGCTCAGGTCCGCGATCTCCTGCGGCAGCGTGGTCAGCGCCTTGGTTTTATCATCGGTAACATCTGTGCTGAGATACAGGTTCTCGGCGCCATCGGCCTTCGCCTTGGCAATCTTCTGCCCAGCGAACTCATAAGCGGCGTCGCGCTCGACCTCGCTGAACGACTCTTCCTCACTCATCGCGCGCACCCTCGCCCCACAACTCGTCCCGAATTGGGGCATGGGATCGCGGCGGGGTCAAGCCTGGTGGCTGCAATCGGAAGCGCCGCGTTGTCCCGTGCGCGGTGCAGCATGACGCGCTGCTCCGCAGTCCCGGGACCACCCGCAAACCGCGTCAGCGGTCCCGGCTCAAGGCCGGGACACATCGCGCCAAAAGCCCTCCGATATCCGGTTAACGGAAAATTACGTGACGAAAATCACGCGCGGACTCACGGCAAAACGCCCGCGAATACCGAACATCTTCATGTCCAATATACTCGTCACCACGCCTTGCCGCGGGCCGAGACGGGCCAGACGCACTCGACCACGTCGCCGCGCACGCCGACATACCAATCGTGGATGTTGCAGGTCGGGTCGCAATGGCCGGGGATCAGGCGCAACCGGTCGTTCAGCTTCAACACGTTGCCGGGGTCGCGGATCACCCCGTGCTCGTCCGAGCAACCGGTGTACTCCACGTCCTCGCGCCCGTGGATCACCGGCAGGCCGCTGTCGACCGACTGCACCTTCAACCCGGCATCGCAGACCGCGCGGCCTTCGCCCGCCACGCTCATGATCGAGGTCAGGATGAACAGCGCGTTCTCCCACTGGCCCCGGTCCAGCCGGGCACCGTCCGCGTCCGTCAGCCGCCCGTAATCGGCATCCATGAAAGCATAGGACCCGCACTGCAACTCGGTGTAGAGGCCGGATCTCCCCTCGAATTCGAATGTCCCGGTCCCGGCGCCGGTGACGCTCTTGCAGGGCAGCCCAGCCGCCTCCAGGGCATCGACCGTCTCGCGGGTCTGGGCGATCACGGCTTCGATCGCGGCCTGGCGTTCGGCAAAGGTCGCGAAGTGCTGGGCCGAGCCGTGATAGGACTGCAGCCCGGCGAACTCCAACCCGGGTGCGTCGTCGATTTGTCGAGCGATTTCAATGACGTCCGGAATGCCCACGACCCCGCAACGGCGCTGCCCGCAATCGATTTCGACCAGACAGTCCAGCACCGTGCCATGGCGCACCGCCGCCTCGGACAGCGCCGCCACATTGGCCGGATCATCGACACAGACCGAAATGGCGGCACCGCGCAGGGGCAATCGCGCCAGCCGGTCGATCTTCGGCGGATCGGTCACCTGGTTGGTCACCATGACGTCGCTGATGCCGCCGCGCACGAAGGCCTCGGCCTCGGACACCTTCTGGCAGCACACGCCGCAGGCCCCGCCGAGCCGCTGCTGCAACAGCGCGATATCGGCGGATTTGTGCATCTTGCCGTGCACCCGGTGGCGCACACCCATATCGGCGGCCAGCTTGCCCATCTTCGCGATGTTGCGCTCCAGCGCGTCCAGATCCACGATCAGGCAGGGTGTCGCGACGTCCGAGACGTGCATCCCGACCGCCGCCGGCACGTCATATCCGACCTCGAGTTCCCTGATTTCCGCCTGGCCCATGGTTATCACCCCTTCCGGCTGTCCTCTACCGCTCATGCACCGGCGCGTCCGCGAAGTCGACCGGGACCGGCCATGCTATTACCGAAATCCCTGCACGCCGTCTCCTGCGGATCGTTGCATCCGCGCCATGTTTCCGCCGCGTTCGAACCGCAGGCTTTTTGTCCCGAGATCAGGAAAATACGTAGAATTGAGTACAGATTATAGTAAACTAACGAAGTGTTATCCGTCCCGGAGAAAGATTAGCGTGACACGAATGCTAGGGGTGATCAGCGATTCCGTGCGCGCGGGGGCTTTGCGCGGGATCGTTTACAGTGAGGGTCGGGTCGTCTTGGACGGATACGAATATCCATAAGAGATCTCCGGCGAGAACGGGAGGCGTGGTGCAATGTGCGGTTTCTGCATGGCAGCAGAACTGGCGGATCCCTGCAAGGGTGAGAACGGAACGTTGGGCGCGGAAATTGGCGCGGCTTCGGCTGAGCCAGGCGTGTCGGCGTTCGTTATCCCTGACAACACATCGACTTCCGCGACCATCACGATCGGTGGCACGCAGGACGAGACGCTGGAGTTCGTCGGGGACAAGGACTGGTTCCGCATCGACCTGACGGCGGGAGATGCAATCCAGATCGACCTGTTCGGGCTGGATCACACGGCTGGAAACGGGTTCGGCGAACTGCTCGATCCCTTTGTGCGCATCCGCGACAGCGCGGGCAATTTCCTGGCAGAAAATGACGACATCGTGCTCGGAGCGCAACGCGACTCAAGGCTTGTCTTCCAGGCGACCACCACGGACAGCTATTTCATCGAGGTTGACAGCTATCTGAGCAACTTCACCGGCGACTATCGACTACAGGTCTCGGCGACTGCGCCACCGCCGCCTGCCTCGCCCGTCGACTCGGTCGAAACTTCGTTTGCGCTGAACACGAACGATCCAGTTCTCGTCTACTTTGCGCAGGCAGGCGACACATACAACTATGAAGGTGACACCTATACCGCGACCGGCGTCAATGCGTACGAGCAAGACCAGCTCTGGTCTATCTTTGAAGGTGTCGAAGACTTCGTCGACATCGACTTCCAGATCACCACGAATCGCAATGCGGCAGATCTGGAATGGGCGACCGACACATTGCCCAGTTCCAGTGGCGGGACACTGCTGGGGTTCTTCTACTTCCCCTCGTCCAACGGCAATGGCGGCTACGGTATCCTAAACAACAACAGTTCCAGCTTCCCGAGCTGGAATTCCTCGCCCGGTGGTACGTTGGATACGGGCGGGTTCATGTACGGTGTCGCCGTGCACGAACTCGGGCACGGGCTAGGCTTGGCGCACACGCACGATGGCGGTGGTGGCAGCGACGTGATGCAGGGCGTCTCGTCATCGTCGAGCCGCGGCAATTTCGGGCTGAACCAGGCGCCGTTCACGGCGATGAGCTACAACGAGGGTTGGAACGGCAATCCCGCGGGCTTCGCAAACAGCGTCGCGGCGACCGGGCACGGCGCGACATTCGGTGCGCTCGATATTGCAGCGTTACAAAACATGTACGGCGCCAACACGACCCACGCGTCGGGCGACGATGTCTACGCGCTGTTCGACACGCAATCGACCGGCAGCGGTGCTGGCTATTACACGACCTGGGACACCGGCGGCATCGACGAGTTCCGTTATTCCGGCGTCCGCGCCGCCACCATCGACCTGCGCGAAGCGACGCTGCTCTACGAGAACGGCGGCGGGGGCTTCATGTCCTATGTCGACGGGATCATTGCGGGCCGGACCATCGCGAGCGGCGTCGTAATCGAGAACGCGACAAGCGGCAGCGGCGCGGATACGCTGATAGGAAACGATGCCGCAAATGTCCTCACCGGGAACGCGGGCAACGATACGCTGACCGGGGGTGGCGGAGCCGACACGTTCGCATTCAGCTTCGGGGACGGGTTCGATACGATCGCCGACTTCGAGATCGGCACGGATCTGATCGGGTTCGAGGGATTGAGTCTCGCATTCGCGGATCTGGTCATCACCGATGTCAGCGGGAACGCGCGCGTTACCTACGATTTCACCACGGCTGGCCAGATCACGCTGACCGGGATCACGGCGGCGAGCCTGAGCGCGACTGACTTCCTGCTGGATCCGACAGGGCCGATTACGGGGACCGCGGGTGCTGACGATCTGATCGGCACGTCAGCCGATGACGAGATCCTGGGTCTCGGCGGGAACGACACAATCGATGCGGTTGCAGGCAACGACTCGATTGATGCAGGCGCGGGCGACGACACGGTTGTCTACACTTCGGGGGCCGACACCATCGACGGTGGCGCCGATAGCGATTGGATCGATCTGCGCAACGTCGCGGCGCCCGTGGCCCTTGATTTTGAGACTGGCGGTCTTGGGATCACACTGTCGAATGTTGAGAACGCGCTGCTCTCAGATCTCGGGAACGAGATCTCGGCCGACGCCAACGCCAACACGATCCTCGGCGGGGCGGGCGGGGACACGATTTCGACACGCGGTGGCGATGACAGCATTCAGGGCGGCGACGGCGACGATACGCTGGATGGCGGCGCTGGCAACGACACCATCAACGCAGGCGCGGGCGATGACACCATCGTCTACACTGAGGGCGCAGACAGCATTGATGGCGGCGTTGGTAACGATTGGCTCGATTTGAGCGGTGAAGCGAGCGCTGTTGCCATAAACCTTGCAGCGAACTACGCGTCTGTTACTTCAATCACGGGTGTCGAAAATCTGATACTTTCAGATGGTGGCCACGACGTTGTTGTGGATGACAATGCAAATACGATCATCGGCGGTTCAGGTAATGATACGGTCTTTCTGCGGGGTGGGAACGACAGTTTCGAAGCAGGTGCTGGGAACGACCGCGTAGATCTGGGCGCAGGCAATGATACGGCTGACGGTGGTGACGGATTAGATATCCTCTTCATTGGCGATTCCAACGATACTCTTACAAGCTACACAGTAGATCTCGCATCAGGAATAGCCACATCATCCACTGGCGAGATCGATCAGTTCATCAATTTCGAGATTGTAACTGCTGGCGGGGGTGCCGACACTTTCCTTGGGACATCAGGCGCCGACACTGTGGCCTCCAGCGGCGGTGACGACGTCCTGATCTTAGGGGGCGGAGATGACGTGGGAGAGGCTGTCGCCGGGGACAACCGGATCTTCGGTGAAGCCGGCGATGACTCACTTTCGGGCGGAGCTGGCAACGATACGCTTGATGGAGGCACCGGCAATGACACGCTGGATGGTGGAACCGATACTGACACCATTATAGGCGGTTCCGGAAATGACACTCTTACGGGCGGGAAAGCATCTGCTTCGAGCCCGGTCGAAGCGCAAGATATCCAGGCACCGGTTGCAGATACTTTCAAGTTTGCCGCTGGCGACGGCATTGACATCATCACGGATTTCGATCTTGGGGTCGACGTCATCGACCTTCAGGGTCTGGGTATCGGGTTCGTCGATCTGAACATTGTCGACGTGGGCGGTGGCGCGCAGATCACCTATGATTTCGTGACCACGGGCCAGGTCACGCTCCAGGGCATCTCGGCGGTCGGCCTCAAGGAAAGCGACTTCCTCCTGGATGTCTCGGCGTTCCCCGCGATCGTTGGAACGTTTGGAAACGATAATCTGCTGGGCACGTCCGGCAGCGATGAGATACTCGCGCTGGGCGGTAGCGACACCGTGGACGGCGGCACGGTGAATGACTCCTTCTTCGGCGGCGCGGGTGCCGACACCTACCGTTTCGAGAATGGCGATGGCATCGATACCATCACTGATTTCGAGGTTGGGACTGACCAGATCGATCTGCGTGGCCTCGGCCTGTCCTATAATCAACTCCTGATCATCGATGTCATCGAAGGCGCGCTGGTTCAGTACGACTTCAGCACGAACGCTCAGGTCATCTTCTCGGGCCTGACCGCGGCGCAGCTGACCTCGGACGTTTTCCTGCTGGACAACGCATCGCCTGCGCCGCCCGCGATACAGATCGACGGGACCTCGAACGGCGATGTGCTGAACGGCACATCCGCGGCGGAAGAAATCTCCGGGTTCGATGGCGCGGATGTCCTCATCGGGCGCGGCGGCGGAGACAGGCTCATCAGCGGTCTGGGCGACGACCGGCATTACATCTACAGCCCGGGCGACGAGGTGATCGAGTTTTCGAGCCAAGGCTATGACCGGACCTACAGCGCGATCTCCTTCGCGCTCGGAGCGCATGTCGAAGCGGGAACGGCACTCGGGACCGATGACATCGACATTGCGGGCAATGACATCAACAACTGGATCGGTGGCAACAGCGGCCAGAACGTGCTTCGCGGTGGCGGCGGACGCGACAGGCTGATCGGCCTGGACGGCGATGACACGCTGCATGGCGGCACTGGCAACGACGTGCTCGAAGGCGGGGCAGGGGCCGACGTCTTCCGGTTCGCCTCTGGCACGGGCACGGACAACATTCTCGACTTCGAAGTCGGTGTGGATACCATCGATGTCTCATCGCTCGGCATTGCCTACGCCGACATGACGATCATCGACCATGTGCATGGCTCCCTGATCATCTGGGATGATCCGGGCGATGTCGGCACGCGGGGATATCTGGTGGTCGTCGGGGTGGATACGTCCGAACTTGACCTTGGTGCATTCACCACGGCCTTTGGGAACACGCAGCCGGCAATTGTGGGAACGGACGGCGCTGAAATCCTGATCGGCAGCCAGATCGGCGACGAGATCATTGCGCTGGGCGGCAACGACCAGTTGCTGGGTGAGGGCGGTGCCGACACGTTGATCGGCGGCGCCGGGAACGATCGGTACTTTGTCGACGACGTGGCAGACATCGTCGTCGAACTCGCGGGCGAAGGCGACGACCTAGTCTACACCGAGGTCGACTTCACCCTGTCGGACAATGTCGAGGATGCGCGGGCCACCGGAACATCCGACGTCAATCTCACCGGCAATGCCGAAGCCAACTGGTTGACCGGAAGTGCCAGCAGCAATGTGCTGAGCGGGGGTGCCGGGAAAGACCGTCTGCAAGGATGGGAAGGAAGCGACACGCTGATCGGGGATTCCGGAAACGACGTTCTGGAAGGCGGTTCGGGAAGCGATGTCTTTGTCTTCAACCTGGGCGACGGGATCGACGTGATCCTCGATTTCGAGGATGGTCTGGACAGGATCGACATCTCTTCGCAAGGCCTGTCCTTCGCGGACCTGCGGATCGTGACGTCCGGTGCGAACGTGATCGTTTTCTACGACCGAACGGACCCGGCCGATTACGGGCTAGTCACGATCAACAATCTCGACATCAGCGATCTGACCGCAGCAGACTTCATCCTGAGCTAAGCTGCGCATCCGGGCCCAGACCATGATGTGAAGCGTGAATGGGCCGCCCATCGGGACGGCCCAACTCTGCCCACGGCGTATCGATCAGTTCGCGGTGCGGTACTCCTCGGGCGGGAAGAACGCCGCATCCTGAGCGTCCAGCGTGGCCGCGTGGCATTCGTGGCAGAAAGCCATCTTCTCGGATTTGTTGCCGTTTGTGCGCTGGTACTTTCCGTTCGGGAACAGGCGCGTGTAGACCCAGCCATCCGGGGCTGCATCAGCGGCGACCTTCTCCATCAGGAACAGCGGGCCGCGCTTCACCTCGCCCTTCGAGATCCGGAAGCTCTCCTTCGCGAAGATCGTACCGACCGGGAACTTCGCACCGTCCATGTCTTCCCACTTGGTATAGAGATCCGCACCCAGATCGTTGACGTAGTGGTTGACGAACATCTTCCCGTGCGTGGCCGATACCAGCGGTGCTGTCGTGACCAGCTTCCAGTCCTTGTAGCCCGGCACGCCCGGTACGTCCGTTGCCTTGGAGTACCCCTCGAGCAGCTTGGCCTCGATGCAGGCGTATAGCTCGTTTGCCTGATCCTGGACGACGTCGTCCCGTTTGAGGTCGGTCTTGCAGGCCTCGGCATGGACGCCCGTCACCGATGTCAAACCGATCGCCAGCGCAATGGCGCCGGCAAATCCGGCAAAACCGAACCGCAGAATAATGCTCATTTTTGTATCCCCTTCATTGACTGGATTTAGACCGGACCAGCTCCGGTTTGTGCAGAACTCTAGGGATGCAGGGTCGGTCTGCACCAATCACCCTTTCACACGTCCATGTGAGAGGCCTGCAACACTTCGCTCGGCAACGGATGGCCACACAGGTGGCCGCACACTTGGCATTGCCGGTCGTTGGTGAGGCGTGTAGGGCGGGGAAGCGGTCAGGAGGACCCGATGACCACTCTGGCAACAGCGTCGATCTTTCATCATCCGGATGCGGTCGAATCCGACGACAAGCCGCTGGCCGGGCGCCGCACGGCAGGGCAGTCCTTCCTGGCGGGATACGCAAGGCACGTCCAGGCCGACAAGCTGCATTGCGTCGCGCAGAACCAGGCGCACATCGATCATTTCTGTGAGCTGATCCAGGATTACGGCTGGGAGGGAGAAGTCACCGGCGCAATGACACACCAACCTGCGGCGCTGGGCGATCCGGGTGTGGTCTTTCTGCCCGGCCCGGGTCTTGGTGCCCATGCCTGGCCGCGGCGCCGCGTCGGGCAAAGGATCTATTCGCTCTGCGGGATCACTCACACAGTGTCCACCCGCCGGATCATGGAGGGCTTGTTCGATTCTCTGACCGGACCGGTCGAGGAATGGGACGCGATCATCTGCACCTCGGATGCCGTGCACAGCGTGGTGAAGGCCGAACTGGACGAGGCCGACACCTATCTTCGCCGCCGCTTCGGCGCGCGCCGCGTGCCGCGCCCGCAACTGCCGGTCATTCCGCTCGGGATCGATACAAGCCGTTTTGCCCGAAGCGACAGCTTGCGCGCAAAGTGGCGCCGTGAATACGAGGTGCCCGAAGACGGGATCGTCGTGATGTCGATGGGGCGCTTGACGGTCTTTGAGAAAATGCACCCGGCGCCGCTGTTCATCGCGCTCGAGAACGCAGCGCGGACGACAGAGGTTCCGATCACTCTGCTGATGGTCGGCTGGTTCGGCGACGACGCGACCGAAAAGCTGCATCGGGAAGCAGCGGCACGCCTGGCGCCGTCGGTCCGGATCGAGTTCCCGAACGGGCGCGACGCCGATCTGCGTTACGAGATCTGGTCGGCAGCCGACATTTTCACCCTGCCGGTCGACAACATTCAAGAAACCTATGGCCTGGCGCCGGTCGAGGCGATGGCGGCCGGTTTGCCGGTTGTCTGCTCGGACTGGGACGGGTTCAAGGACACGATCGTCGATTCCGAGACCGGCATCCGCGTGCGCACGTTGTTCTCGCGTGGAGGTTTCGGGCGCACGATCGCTGAAAGGTTCGAGGATGGACGCGACAGCTACCTCCAGTATCTCGGCTTCGTCCAGCAGCGGACCGTCGTCGACATCCCCGAGATGACCGTCGCGTTCGTCAACCTGATCCAGAACCCCGATCTGCGTGCCCGTATGGGTGCCGCAGGCAAGGCCCGGGCGCGGCAGCTCTACGATTGGGAAGCCATCATTCCGCAATACCAGGCGCTTTGGGGGGAGCTGAACGCCCGCAGGTCGCGCGGCATCCCCTCGTCCCCGCGCGAGGGCGACGAGGCGGCGAACCCGTCTGGGATGGACCCGTTCCGGCTCTACGCACGCTATCCGACCGATGCGATCACAAATGTCAGCGTTCTTTCCGCTGATCGCGCGGTCTCGGTCGATGAAGTCCAGGATCTGGTCGTGCTTACCGGGGCTGCCTACCTGAAGCGTCTTGTGACCGCGCGCGAGCACATCGCGATGATCAGCGAGATGATTCACCGCGACGGACCAATCCGGCTGGATCAGGTTATCGAGGCGTCCGGGCTCTCGCCCGGCGGCGCTGAAGGTGCTGTCCTGTGGCTGGCCAAGTTCGGCCTTGTGCGGATCACGGTGTGAGGGCGGGCGCATGATCATCCTCAACGCAGGTGTTCCCCGCTCCGGCACCGTTCTGGTCAACGCAATCCTGCGCCAGCTCTTCGAGCGTAACGGAATCCGGATCGGGCAGTCCAACCCGCACGGCAAACAGTTGCCGATGTTGATCCGGCGCCTTCAACACGCCGGGCACGACCGGCACAAGACGATCCTGGTGCATACGCACACCTGGAATGCCGAGACCGCAGCACTCGTGGTGGGCTCTTCGTACATCACCGGTTTCATCAATTTCCGCGATCCGCGCGATGTCTGCGTCTCTTTAATGAAGTTGCACGACCACGACTTCGATGCCGCTGCCCAGATGGTCGAGACCAACTTCAAGATCTTCGAGCAGGCCAGCCATGCCGCGTGCATGATGGTGATCCCCTACGAATTGCTGATCGCCGACCGGCCAGGTCACATCTTTCAGATCGCCCGGCGGCTGGGCCTGTGGCCTGGGCTGGACGAGGTCGCCGAGATTGACGCTGCCACTTCGGTCGACGCGCACAAAGCCGTCATGGACAAGGTGAACTCTGGCGAGATGGACGGTCTGACCCGCCGCCAGAACACCAACCGGGTCATGACCGAGGATTCCCGGACGCTGATCAATGACCGGCATATCCAAAGCGGTGCCAAGGGCAGGTGGCGCGATGAACTGACCGAAGCCCAGCAAAACGCCGCGAACGAGCGCTTCCATGGTATTCTCACGCGGTACGGATACGAAATCTAAGGATACGACGGATGCACCAGGCCATCGATGAGTTGGCCCATCGGGTCACGGCTTTGCTGATTGTGAAGGCGCGTGAGCTTGGCCTGTCCCAGGAGCAGATCGTCTCGATCCGTCCGATGGCCGAGGTCGAACCGCATGCCGTTCCGGCCCTGGGAGAGATCTGTGGCCCGCTTCCCCCGGCCTGTCCGGCAACGGACGCGGTTTGCCGCGCGGTTCAGCGCGCCGCACCGTACCTGTGCTGGCGGCGCACGTACTCCGAAGCGGACGGTTTTCCCGCAGCCTTTCTAACCCGTTACGGCTGGTTCGATTTGGCTGGACCCGACGGACCTTATGGCGCCGACGGGTTGCGGATCATGATCGGATATTGGGGCGACGGCTTGTTCTACCCGGATCACAGCCACGAGCAGGAAGAACACTATCTGGTGCTGGCCGGATCGGCGTGGTTCCGGCTTGGGGATGAACCGCTGCGCCGTGTCGATGCGGGCGAGGTCTTTCACACGCCGCCCGGAACCGTTCATGCAGCCGAGATGCGGGACGAGCCTCTGATGGCACTGGCGATTTGGCGCGCCCAGGATCTGACGGTGCGCGTTCACCTGACGGACAGCGATCGCAGTGTCGAAATTGGCTAGTCGGTTTTTTGCCCGAGCTTGCCGGGCCAGGGGTTTGCCCACGTGAACATCGACCTGAACAAAGTTTATCCACGTTGATACCCATCTCCTGCGCTCGGCCAAGGTGGATATTTTGTTCACCTCACACGCTGCCGGTTTCGATCAAGGACACCCGCTTGTCAGGGTCGCCCATGCGTGACACTCTCTGAAGATGTTGCGCGCGACCGTTCTGTCCCTCCTGCTGTTAGTCCCGGAGGCCTCCAGGGCCGATGACTACGCGCCCGGGGAAAAGCTGACCCTGTTCCATTGCGGCCGCTGTCACGTAATCAACGAGCGCAACAAATACGGCAGCATCGGGTCGACGCCGTCCTTTGGCGCGCTCAGGACGCTCGACGACTGGGAGGTCCGGTTCGACGCATTCTACACGCTGGCACCGCACCCGGCTTTCACGCAGATCGAAGGGGTAACGGATCCGTTCCCGATCAACCGCCCCTCGCCGATCCATCCGATGGAGATGACGCTGGAGGACATCCAGATCATCAAGGCATTTGCCGAAACGATCCCGCCCAAGGATCTGGGAGCCGAAGTCCGCTAACCGCGTGTCGGGCGATCAGCCGTCCAGCGCTGTAAACTCGATCCTGCGATTGCGCTGCTTGTTCTGTGTCGAGGTGTTCGGAAACGCGGGCTGGCTTTCGCCGTGACCAACGCTGGAAATTCGACCGTACTCAATGCCGTTCTGGATCAGATAAGCCGTGACCGCCCCGGCGCGTGCCTCGGACAGCCTTTGATTGGTGGAGGCGTCGCCATCTGAGTCCGTGTGGCCCGCGACCTCGATCTTCATGCCGGGGCAGCGGCGCACGATGTCGAGAACGTTGCTGAGCAGCGGCAGGCTTTCAGAGTCAAGCTCGGCGCTTCCGGATCGGAAAAAGATGTTCCCCGTCCGCGACAGGATCTCGAAGCGCCCGACGCAGGCCGCCGTATCGAAATTGCCGGTCGTCTCGAGCGCGACAGGCGTCACCGATGACGTGCTCGAGGAGCTGATCTGGGAGGTCACGGTCTCGGACGCAGCGGCAGTCGCGATGCCGTCGCGCAGGAAAACAAAGTCGAAGCTCAGGGTGGCAATGGGCACGATCGTGACATTCGCGGCTTCTTGAAGCTTCTGAAGCCCCTCGGACAGTCCAAAATCGGAGACGGCCAGAATGATCGGGTTCGTGGTTGTAACCGCGACACGGTTCTCGTCCAACAATGTCACCATGATCCGGTCGGTGCGGTCGGCTCGGACGCCGTGCAGATCGATCGAATAATTCAGATCCACAGCCCTGCGTTGACCTGGCTGCAAGCCGGCAACCATGCCCGGCGTCAGCCGGGTTTCGATCACGGCTTCCGGATACTTGAAGGTTTCAAAAAACAGGAAGCGCATCCGGACGTTTCTGAGATCGATCTTTGTGTCAATCGAGTCCAGCAGGACCTTGACCGTGGCTGAACCGTCGCTGGCGATCGCTCCCCCAAATGTCGCAAACTGGCTGCTTTCGGCGATCACCTGCTTCTTGATCGACAGCACCCGGATCTCGGATGCGTCCGTGTCGATCGTCCAGCCCGGTGCGAACGGATTTGATGCCTGAGAATTTGCGACCGCGCCGGAGCAAAGTGCGAACAACGCGGCGAACATCACGGTCGTCGCGAACTGCCGGAGTTTCGTGATCATTTGAACTTCTCCGTCGCTGTTACCCGTTTTCTAACCGGGTCATGGTCGAATAACCCGGCAGCGCGCCTCATTGTGGCCAATCAGAGGTCCCTTGCCAAGCGTACTGGGTTCGTCTTGGATGTCGCGTGAGTACAGGGAGCAACCTGACACATGAACATTGTCCGCGCGTTAATCACAAAGCTAGCGCTTATGCTCTGCGCTATCGCGACGACGGGCTGGGCAGAAGACCGTGTTGCGCTCGTGATCGGAAACGGAGCTTATCGTACGATCACGCCGCTCGACAATCCGGTCAATGACGCCGTGTTGATGGCGTCTCAGCTGGAGTTGGCCGGCTTTGAAGTGATCCAGGCTGTCGACACCGATCAGGCAACGATGAAGCGTTCGATTGCGGCGTTCGGACGACGGTTGCGGAACCTGGGGCCCGAGGCAACCGGCCTGTTCTATTATGCAGGGCATGGGATCCAGTCCTTCGGAGCCAACTATCTGCTGCCGGTGGATACCGAGCTTTCGGACGCAGCCGATCTGCCGCTTGTCGGCGTGGATGCGCAGTCGGTCCTGCAACAGATGCATTCGGCCCGGAACCGCACCAATATTGTCATCCTGGACGCCTGCCGGAACAACCCGTTCGAGCAGATCCGGGAGTTTACCGACAACGGTCTGGCCGAGATGCGCGCGCCGACCGGAACCTTCTTGTCCTACGCGACCGAGCCGGGCGGCGTCGCCCTGGATGGGCTTGACGGCAACAGTCCTTTCACACAAGCGCTGGCCAAAAAGCTGATCGAACCCGGTCTGGCAATCGAACAGGTCTTCAAGCAGGTCAGGGTTTCGGTGCTCGAGGTGACAAAGGGACGTCAAACGCCCTGGGATACGTCTTCGCTGACGGCGGATTTTCAGTTCGTTGCTCTGCCGGAACCCGAACGCCCCGATGAGGCGGCATTGATTGGGGTCGCTCAGAGCGCGGGGTCGGTCGAAGCCTATCTCGAGTATCTGCGCTACTATCCGGACGGCGCGTTTGCCGAACTTGCTCGGGTCGAGATCGCGGCATTGTCGCAAACCAAGGCGCCTGCGCCTGAACCGCCGTCGGATGGCGCCGTCACATTCTCGGCGCAGTTGCCGAGCGATGATCCCGTACTGGCGGGAAAATCGATCGAAGACCTGATTGCATCCACGCCGCTTTTTTCTCCGATCGAGGGACTGCCAGAGCAGCTTTGGAAAGACCAACCCTGTGCGAACTGTCATCAGTGGACACGGTATGATCTGTGTGTGCAGGCCAACGTCTACGCCAGTGCCGACGGGACGCGTTCGCTTTCTGGCGAACACCCGTTGGGGACGGCATTCAAGCGTGCGCTCAGCGACTGGGCTCGGAACGACTGCCGCTGACAAAGCCTGCGACGGATCGGATGCAGCATGGACGGTTCGGTCGCCTTGATCCGGGTGTCCTCAAGACCGCTCTGACGACACCAATTCCCCCTTTCCCGGCGTGAAACCTCTGTTAAGACTTGTGCTGGAGGCAGGAGGGGACAGCCGCTGACATGAGCGCGACCGAAGTTCTACGGGTCGAGAACCTCGTCAAGCATTATGGCGGCGTCCAGGCCGTGCGGGGCGTGTCCTTCACGGTGCCCGAAGCCAGTATCACCGGCCTGATCGGCCCAAACGGTGCAGGCAAAACCACAACCTTCAACTGCATTGCGGGCGCGGAAAGACCCACGGACGGAAAGGTCTATCTCTACGGAGACGAGATCACCGGGATGCCGACGCACAAGCTGTATGATCTGGCGTTGTTGCGGACGTTCCAGCTCAGCCAGGAATACCGCAAGCTGACAGCGCTCGAGAACCTCATGGTTGCGGCGCCTGAGCAAGCGGGTGAAAGCATCTTCGCGAACTGGCTTGCCGCGGCGAAGGTCCGGGCGCGTGAAGCCGAGGTTCTGGATCGTGCCCGCGATACGCTGGAGTTCCTCGGCCTCACGCATGTTGCAATGGAATTGGCGGGGAACCTTTCCGGCGGCCAGAAGAAGCTGCTGGAGCTGGGCCGCACGATGATGACCGATGCCAAGCTCGTTCTGCTGGATGAGCCTGGCGCGGGCGTGAACCCGACACTGATGCTGAAAGTGATCGAGATGATCCGCCGCCTGAACGACGAGCGCGGCTATACGTTCTGCATCATCGAACATGACATGGATCTTGTCGCCGACCTTTGCCAGCATGTCATTGTGCTGGCGGAAGGCCAGATCCTGACCGAAGGCAAGATGGCCGAGGTGCGCGAGAACCAGCAGGTGATCGACGCCTATTTCGGGGGCGAACTGGCTTGAGCCGCGTTCTCGATATCGCCGACCTGCACGCCGGTTATGGCGAGACCGAGATCCTTCACGGGCTCAACATTCATGTCGACCCCGGCGAGATTGTCGTCGTCGTCGGCCCAAACGGTGCGGGCAAGTCGACCGCGATGAAAGCGGTGTTGGGGCTGTTGAATATCACGTCAGGCAAAATCTCGTTGGAAGGGACCGAGATCACCGACACGCCGCCGACCGAGGTCGTCACCAAGGGCGTCTCCTACGTACCGCAAACACACAATGTGTTTGTTTCGCTGACGGTGCGTGAAAATCTTGAGATGGGCGCATGGACCCGGCCCAAGGGGATGGAGCAGCGGCTTGACGAGATGTATGCGCTGTTTCCGGATCTGGCTGAGAAACGTGCTCAACCCGCGGGCTCGCTGTCTGGCGGGCAGCGCCAGATGGTTGCCATGGCAAAAGCGCTTATGGTCGATCCGCACATCCTGTTCGTGGACGAGCCGACGGCGGGGCTGTCGCCCAAGTATCGCGGTCAGATCTTCGAGACCATCCAACGGATCAATGCCACGGGTGTGCCAGTCTTGATGGTTGAACAGAACGCCAAGCAGGCGCTGGGTGTCGCGCATCGCGGCTATGTCTTGGTGGATGGTCAGAACCGCCATACCGGGACCGGCGCCGAGTTGATCTCCGACCCGGAGGTCGCGCGGATGTTCCTGGGCGCGCGGGCCGAGACATGAGGATTTTACGCCACTGCGTGTCGTCCGGGTGGTGGGCTTGGAGCCCAAACTACGCATGCGGCTGGTGCATGGTCGGTATCGAATGCACCGATCGGACGGAGACCGTCTGAATGTGGGAGTTCATCAACTTCTACCTGATGCCGGGCGTTGTGCTGGGCTGCATATACGCGCTTGGCGCCATCGGGATCTCGTTGACGTTCGGCATCCTGAGGTTTTCGAACTTCGCCCATGGCGACACGATGACCTTCGGCGTCTACGTCACCCTCTCGCTGGTGCTGGTGTCGGGTCTGCATCCGTTGATCGTTGCCCCGATCGCCATGGCAGCGACATCGGTCATGGCCATCGGTATCGACAAGCTGTTCTACAAGCCGTTCAGAAACTCGCCGACGATCATGCTCGTCATCGCCAGTTTCGGATTGATGCTGATGATCCGATCGGTCGTTCAGTTCTTCTGGGGCGTCCAGCTTCAGCCGATGGTCAAGGGCATCCAGATGCCGATGCAGGACCTCAAACCAATCTTGCTGCCGATGAAGCATGTGCTGATCATCGGCGGTACGGTGATCCTGATGCTCGCCGTCCACTTCCTGCTGACGCGCACGCGGATCGGCAAGGCGATGCGCGCGGTTTCGGACAGCCCGGAATTGGCGCGCGTGACCGGGATCGACACGGAAAAGGTGATCCGGATGACCTGGATCGTCGGATCCTGCCTCGCGGTCGCGGCTGGGGTGTTTCTAGCCATCGATACCCATGTCGAGACGATGATGGGTTTCAAGCTGCTGCTGCCGATGTTCGCCGCCGCGATCCTGGGCGGGATCGGCAAACCTTACGGCGCTGTCGCCGGAGGGCTGGTGATCGGCATCGCCGAGGAACTCTCTGCCTTCCCCTGGATCGCCGCCACCGGGCTGTGCGAAGGCCGAACCTTCACAATTTCTACGCTGGAAATCATCAGCAATTGCAACGCGCCGCTCTTGAATCCCGGATACAAAGCGGGTGTGGCCTTTGCGATCATGGTCGCCATGTTGATCTGGCGCCCGCAAGGCCTCTTCCGGGGGAGGCAATTCTGATGCAACAGTTTACACATGCAACCGGTCTGACAGCTTGGTCTTTGACGGCGGCGCTGTCGCTGAGCGGCTGCGAGACGCCAGACATCTACAACGAAGAGCCGCCGATCGGCGCGATGAAGGTTGGTGAGGTCATCCTGGTCGACGACAACTCGTGCCCAGTCGGACAGATCAAAGAGGTGCACGCCGGTAACCGGCGGCTTGCCAAGCCACGCGAACGACGATGTATAGATTGGTGATGGAAGCGGCCTGACGGCAAAGGGCCGCGAGAGAAGGACCATAATGGACGCCTTGTACGGATACGGGATCTACATCCTGACACTGGCTTCGATGGGCGGGATCTATGCCATTCTGGTTCTGGGCCTGAACATCCAGTGGGGCTTCACCGGTCTCTTCAACGCGGGCGTCGCCGGGTTCATAGCGGTCGGCGCATATACTCAGGCTCTTCTGACAACGCCGGTGTCGGCGCGTCACATCGGTGGGATCGAGCTGCCGATCCCACTGGCCATGGTGCTGGCGATGATTATCTCGGCGATTGTCGCCTATTTCATCGCCCGCATCTGCGTGCGCTTGCGCTCGGACTACCTGGCGATCGCGACGATTGGCATCGCCGAGATTCTGCGCCTGATCTTCAAGAACGAGCTTTGGGCGACCAACGGACCGCGCGGTGTCAGTCAGATCCCGAAGGCTTTCGAGTCCCTGCCGCAACCCTGGAACATCGTCGCCTTCCTGATCATGGTGTTGGCCATCGTCGCGGTGATCTACGTGTTGATGGAGCGCGCACGTCTTTCCCCTTGGGGCCGGGTGATGACGGCGATCCGCGAAAACGAACAGGCCTCGGCTGCGGCAGGCAAGGATGTCGAACGCTTCCGCGTCGAGAGCTTCGTCATCGGCGCCGCCTTGATGGGTCTGGGTGGTGCGCTGTTGGCACAGTATCTTAAGCAGATCGACCCGCAGGTTTCTGATCCGCTCACCGCCACGTTCCTGGTCTGGGTGATGCTGATCGCAGGCGGCTCGGCGAACAACAAGGGCGCAATCCTTGGCGCATTTCTGCTCTGGACCGTCTGGTCTGCGACACAGATCCTGTCGGGCTTCCTGCCGAACGAGATCGTTGTGTTCGGCTTTGAAATCGGGAATCTTCAAGTACGATCTGCCTATGTCAGGATTTTCCTGATCGGGCTGATCCTGCAATTCATCCTGCAGCAGCGCCCCGAAGGCCTGCTGCCGGAGCAGCGGCCCGCCCCGGTTGGGATGGGCAAACCTCAGGGAGAGAGAGCATGAAAAAGCTTCTAACAGCGGTCGCGGCCTCGGCGCTGATGACCGCACCGGCTTTGGCCGATGACATCAAGATCGGCTCGGTCGCTGGCATCACCGGACCGATCGCCGAACTGGTGGCACCGATCATGGATGGCCGCGCGCTGGCGGCAGAACACATCAACGGCGCTGGCGGCCTGCTGGACGGCAGTCAGATGGTCATGGTGCCGGCAGACAGCCAATGCGATCCAAAGGCCGGCGTCGATGCAGGCAACAAAGTGGTCAATGTGGATCAGGTCGTGGCGATCATCGGTGCGTCCTGTTCGGGTGCAACCAACGGCATGGTGCAGTCAGTGACGATCCCGGCGGGTATTCCGTCGATCTCGGACTCCGCGACAGCACCTTCGATTTCGGATCTGGATGACAAGGGTCTGGTATTCCGCACTGCACCCTCCGACGCCTACCAGGGTGCTGCCTTGGCGCAGTATGCCTATGATCAGGGCTTCCGCTCGCTGGCGATGACTTATGCCAACGATGATTACAATGCGGGCATCGCGACGGTCTTCGCTCAGGTGTTCGAGCAGATCGGCGGCATGATCACCGCCAACCAGGTGCACGAGCCGAACAAGGCTTCCTACCGCGCCGAGGTCGCCACGATGGCAGGCGGCGGCGAGGCTGATGGCCTCGCGCTCTTCGCCTACTATGGCGGGTCCGGCATTACGATCATCAAAAACTCGTTGGAGACCGGCAGCTTCGGCAAGTTCGTCGGGGCCGATGGCATGTTCGACCAGTCCGTGATCGACCAGATCGGCGCCGATACGCTGCGTGGCAACATCTGGCTGACCCAGTCGGCATCGGATCCGGACTCGGCCAGCTACAAATCGTTCGCCGAGGCATATGCGGCAACCGGCAACGATCCGCAGGCGCCCTATGCGGCGCATGGATATGACGCGACCTTCATGATGGCGATGGCGATTGAGAAGGCCGGTTCGTCCGATTCCGCAGCCATCGCCAAGGCGCTGATGGAAATAAACGATCCTTCAGGTGTCGAGATCGGAGTCGGTCAATGGGCCGAAGCGAAAGCCGCGATCGCCGAAGGCAAGGCGGTGAACTACACTGGTGCAACCGGTTCGGTTGACTTTGATGCAAACGGCGATGTGCCTGGCTTCTACGGCGTGAATACCGTGAGCGCGGACGGTACCTGGGAGACGACGCTGCTGAAGTAAGGCACGGATCGGCGACACGCTCATCCTGTAAAGCTCTCGTAGGGTGCGCATTGCGCACCCTACATTTCGTTCCGGAGACAGCCATGAAGAAGATCATCATCGACACCGATCCAGGCATCGACGATGCCATGGCGATTCACCTGGCCTTTGCGCATCCGGACCTCGAGGTCGTCGGCCTGACCAGTATCTTCGGAAACGTCCATGTCCCCATCGCCACGCGGAACGCTCTGGCACTTGCCGAAATGGCGGGGTCGGACTGTCCCGTGGCCGAAGGTGCGGAGACGCCGCTGGTTCAGCCACAACACCCACCTGGTTATTTCGTTCATGGCGATGACGGCTTCGGCAATTCCGGCGTGATCGAACCCAAAGGCGGCAAGGATCCGCGCGGTGCAGCGCAGTTTATCGTCGATTCGATCAACGCCCATCCAGGTGAGATCACGCTCTGCCCGATCGGTCCATTGACCAACATTGCGCTTGCCCTGCGACTTGATCCCTCGATCGCATCAAAGACCGCTGGCGTTGTTGTTATGGGTGGCGCGGTCGAGACGCCTGGAAATGTCACCGAATATGCCGAAGCAAACATCTGGCACGACCCCCATGCCGCCGCCGAGGTCTTCGCCACCGACTGGCCCATGACCCTGATCGGGCTCGACGTGACGGAGGTGGTTCGCTGCACGCCGGAAGATTTCGATGCGTTGGAGGCCACCTCTCCCAGAATCGGAAGCTTCCTCAACCGTGCCGTCCAATTCTACTTCGAATGGCACAGAACCAAGCCGCATTACGCCCATGGGCCGTTCGAGGGTTGCTTCATGCACGATCCCTCGGCCGTGCTGGCGATCACCAATCCGGAGTTCTTCACTTTCCGCGAAACCCCGATCGTTGTGGAAACCGATGGTGAGAGGATCGGTCAAACCGCACGTGCATCTCAAGGTGTTCCGGTCAAGGTCGCGCTGGAGGTCGATGCGCAAGCCGTTCGTGCAGCTTTTCTGAAGTTCACGTCCCAGGCTGATTCACAACGCGGTTAGGGCAGATCAGCCGCTCGTTGCAAAGAGCGCGCGCACCTTGTCCATGTCTCGGGCATGCTCGGTCAGGTGTTCTGCATCCCACTCGCTTTGGTGTGCGTCGAAGAAATCCCCACCGTAGACGTGCAGAGCACCGGTCAGTTTCATAATCGGGTTTGTCACCGAGTGGATTATGTCGCGGCCCAAAGGCGAAGACTGCCCGGTCCCCAAGGCCTTGGCGCCCGCCGCCTCGATCCGACCTTCGGGGTCGTCCTTGATCCGGCGCCAGAAGATGTTGTCCTCGCGCCCGCCATAGATGCCGATTACGGCCCACATGTCGTGATTGTGCGGCGTGATCGTCATACCGGGCCGCCAGACGACATTGATGACGGTCAGCTCCGGCGAACGATAGACTGGAAAGACACCGCCCTCGGTTGGCTCACCGATCTCGCGAAGCATCGCGTCAGGATTGCTCGCCGCGCGGGCCATCAGATCGGCGACACCTTTGTGCGAAGGATCTTCACGAACTGCCGTCGCGCAGTCTTCGATGAAATTTCCCAGTTCAAACATCTCTCACCCCCGTCCGGCGCCCCATGCCTTGCCGCCGCCGCTGAATAGGGTAACACTTCGCCAATGGCTTCTGAAGGGACGAACCCATGTTCGACATCCAGACCGTCTCCTACACCAGTCCGGACGCGCCAGCCGCGTTTACACGCTCTCTGCGCGAGACCGGATTTGCCGTGCTTCGAGATCATCCGGTAACGCCCGAGCGTATTCAGGCCGCCTATGACGCCTGGGGCGGGTTCTTCAACTCGGACAACAAGCATGACTATCTGGTCGATCCGGAAACACAGGACGGTTTCTTCCCGTTCAAGTCCGAGAACGCCAAGGGTGCCAAAGCCAAGGACTTGAAGGAATTTTACCACGTCTACCCGGAAGGCCGTGTGCCGCCGTCCATCGAAGATCTGACCCGCAAGCTTTACGCTGATCTGGTCGATATCGGAGCAACCCTGTTGCAGTGGGTGCAGGACCACGCCCCCGATGACGTGCGATCGAAATTCTCCGAGGCGTTGCCGCAGATGCTGGCAGGCTCGAAGCAAAACCTCCTGCGCGTGCTGCATTACCCGCCGATGGAACAAGCCCCTGAACCTGGTGCCGTCCGTGCCGCCGCGCACGGCGATATCAACCTGATCACAGTGCTGGTGGCGGGCTCTGCTCCCGGTTTGGAGGCTCAAGACACTGCGGGCAATTGGCACGCCGTTCCCTGCGATCCCGGCATGATCGCGATCAACTGCGGCGACATGCTGGAGATGGCCTCGGGCGGCTACTTCCCCTCGACCATTCACCGGGTTGTGAACCCGGAGAAGACCCAGACCGGTGCGCGCTTCTCGATGCCGATGTTCCTGCACCCGCGACCGGAGGTTCTGCTGAAACCGGACACCACTGCGGACGATTTCCTACAGCAGCGCCTACGTGAGATTGGTTTGAAGGGCTGATAAAACCCATGATCCGAGTGCCGCTTCACGGAACTTGGATCCTGTTCCTAACCTTGCTCACCCAGCTTGGCGGCATTGCATGGATCATCGCATTGTTCTTCCGGCGACGGTTCCTCGTTTTTGCACTCGCCTATGCAGCACTGTGCGCATCAGCGTTCTGGGTTGCTCCATTCACAGGTCGCGTGCCGCTTCCCTGCACGGGCGAGAACTTACGAATGCAGTCGTGGATCTATTGCGCAATGAACCGTCACTACGTCGTCCCGGAACTGGCTGAGGTGCTGGAAGACACGGCGGGCAAGGCCGCCGACCGGCAGCCCGGAACGGTCACGTTGGTGCTCGACGCCAACTTTCCGTTTATCGATGGGTTCCCGTTGTTGCCCCACCTATCCCACGACGATGGGCGCAAGGTGGACTTGGCCTTTCACTACGCTGGTGCCGACGGGACTTATCTCCCGGGTGAAACGCGTTCGCCCATCGGCTATTTTGCCTTCGAGCACGGGCCGACTGAATGCCCGGACCAGGCGTTGACATTGCGCTGGAATCTCGCCTGGCTTCAATCCAGTTTCCGGGACCTGCCGCCTGACGTCGAACGGATGAGAATGGCGATGGCGCTGCTGAGTGGCGATCGCCGCGTCGGAAAGATCTTTATCGAGCCGCATCTAGTCCGATCATGGGGCGTCGGGCATCCAAAAGTTCGTTTCCAGGGTTGCCGGGCCGCGCGTCACGATGACCACATCCATATCCAGTTGTGAGCAGGCGTCGCGCTGCATCTTGTGTTCATCGTTTGCCTTTCCGTAACGATGGATGCGCATTTTTGGATTAACTGTTTCATCCGCCTATGGTTAACCTGCATCCAGACATTCCGCAGGGAGACCGAACATGCTCAAGACCCTCCTCGGCGCGGCCGCAGCCGCTCTGATCGCAACAACAGCCTTCGCCGCAGACTTCAAACCCGCTGTCGTCTTCGACATGGGCGGCAAGTTCGACAAGAGCTTCAACGAAGGCGTCTGGAACGGCGTCAAGAAGTTCATGGACGAGACCGGCGTCGAGGTCATGGAGTTCGAAGTCACGAACGAGACCCAGCGCGAGCAAGCCATGCGCCGGATGGTACAGCGCGGCGCGACCCTTGTGCTTGGTGTCGGCTTTGCGCAGGCCGACGCGATTGCCGCCGTTGCCGCTGACAATCCGGACGTTCAGTTTTCGATCATCGATGTCTCTTGGTTGGATGCGCCGAACCTGCGCCAATATGCGTTCAAGGAGCACGAAGGCTCCTACATGGTCGGCGTTGCAGCGGCCCTGGCATCGAAGACCGGCAAGGTCGGCTTCGTCGGCGGCATGGACATCCCGCTGATCCGCAAGTTCGCTTGCGGCTACGTGCAGGGTGTCAAGTCGGTTGGCGCTGACATCGAGGTCTTCCAAAACATGACCGGCACCACGCCGAGCGCTTGGAACGATCCGGCCAAGGGGTCTGAACTGACGCAGGGCCAGATCGATCGCGGCGCTGACGTTGTCTACCACGCCGCAGGTGGCACGGGCGCTGGCGTGATCCAGGCTGCGGCTGATGCGGGCAAGCTCGCTATCGGTGTCGACTCGAACCAGAACGGAATGGCACCGGGTTCGGTCCTGACCTCGATGCTGAAGCGCGTCGACGTCGCGGCCTACGAGACGATGAAGGACGCAGCCGACGGCAACTTCACCGCAGGCGTCAAGATCCTGGGCGCGGCCGAAGGCGGGGTTGACTGGGCGCTTGATGATAACAACGCGGAACTGGTTGATGATGCCATGAAAACTGCGGTCGAGGCCGCACGTGCCGGCATCGTCTCGGGCGATATCCAGGTCCATGACTACTTCTCGGATAACGCTTGCCCGGTTTCGTAAAGGCAGCGCCGTTCAAACCTAGCCTCCTCCGAAAAGGAGGGGGCCACGGATCGGCGAAGCTAGTTACGATACGACAAAAAGCGGAACGCAGCATGCCGAGTGACGACATTGACGATCGCGAACTGCTTCTAAAGATGATGGCTTGCGTGCTGATCGACATCCGATCGTTTGCGTACGAAGAGAAGCAAATGCGGCTCTTTCACTTGGCCGACTGCATCCACAACGCACCGAATGCAATCGCGTCCGCGTGGTGTGACGGCAACGAGCCGGACTACGGCGCCATCCTTTTGGACATCGAGCGGCGGTTCCAGCGCAAGGGAAGTGATCGGTTCTCGGAACTGAAGTCACAAATTGAGGCACGGACTTAATGCCTTCTGCTGTCCACCTCTCCGCCATTTCGAAAGCCTTCGGGCCGGTGCAGGCGAATGACTCGATTGATCTCGAGGTCGCGAAAGGATCGATCCACGGGATCATCGGAGAGAACGGAGCGGGCAAGTCGACGCTGGTTTCGATCCTCTACGGGTTCTACACCGCTGATAGCGGCAGCATCGAGATCGACGGAACCACGGCCATGATCGATGGTCCGTCAGATGCCATCGCCCGGGGCATCGGCATGGTGCATCAGCATTTCATGCTGGTCCCGACCTTCACGGTGCTGGAGAACGTCATGCTCGGCTCGGAGGGTGGGTCGATGCTGCGCGCCGGTGCGGGGGCCATGCGGGCGGAGCTTTTGCGGCTCGAAGAGCAATACGGCCTGCAGGTCGATCCCGATGCGTTGGTCGGCGACCTTCCTGTCGGCCTGCAACAGAGGGTCGAGATCCTGAAAGCACTTCTGCGTGGCGCGCGCATCCTGATCCTGGATGAGCCGACCGGTGTGCTGACGCCAGATGAGACCGACCGTCTGTTCGACATCTTGCGATCGTTGCGCGATGCTGGGACGACGATCCTGCTGATCACTCACAAGCTTCGCGAGATCATGGAGGTCTGCGACGCGGTCTCGGTCATGCGGCGCGGCAGGATGGTCGGGCACCGCGTACCATCCGAAAGCAGCCGCGAGGATCTGGCCGAACTGATGGTCGGCCGAAAGGTGTTGCTCGAGGCTCATCGGAGTGACGTCGCAACAGGCGATGTCGCGCTGAAGGCCGACGCGTTGAGCTGGCGCGATGCGCTTGGCGCTCCGCGCCTGACCGACGTTTCGCTGGAGTTGCATGCGGGCGAGATCCTCGGTGTTGCCGGGGTGTCGGGGAATGGTCAGTCCGAACTGCTGGAAGTGCTTTCGGGGATCGAGCCCGTGCAAGTTGGCACGATCGATCTGATGGGCCACCGGATTGACCGCGCGCATCCCTGCCGTCCAGCGCAGATGCGGGAATTCGGTCTGGCGCACGTGCCCGAAGACCGGCATCGGCGCGGCTTGATCCTGCCCTTTGAAGCACGCGAGAACGCGGTGCTGGGCTATCACGATGGACCGCAAGCCGGGCAAGGCCGGTTCACGGATCCAAAGGCCATGCAGGCGTTGACCGAAACCCTGATGGGGCGCTTCGATGTTCGTCCGCCCGATCCGCGTCTGGCGGCCAAGGGTTTCTCCGGCGGCAACCAGCAGAAGATCGTGATCGCGCGAGAGATCGAGTCATCTCCGAAGGTGCTGCTGATCGGCCAGCCGACGCGCGGGGTCGACATCGGCGCGATCGAGTTCATTCACAGCCAGATCGTTGCGCTGAAGGAACAAGGATGCGCAATTTTGCTGGTTTCGGTCGAACTGGACGAGATCCTAGCGCTCAGCGACCGGATCTTGGTGATGAATGCGGGCCGGGTCGTCGGCACGGTGCCGCGGGACGACGCTGATCATCGAACGCTTGGCCTGATGATGGCGGGCGAGGCGGCGGCATGATCGCGCACGAAGTGCCCATTGCTGGTCCGGCAGCCGAGTTTGCCAGCCGACTGTCCGCGCAGCTTCCCGAGATAAGAACCGAACGGCTCCGCCTGCGCGCTACGACACTCGACGATTTCGCCGTTTGGGCCGATATCTTCTGCGGATCGGCGGGGCCTTTCCTCGGCGGACCATTCACCCGCGACGAAGCCTTCACCGAATTCTGCGCCGGTACCGGCATGTGGTTGTTGCGTGGGCATGGGCCGTGGGCGGTCGAGGATCTCTCCGGCGGCGTACTCGGCTTTGTCCTGATCGGGTTCGAAGCCGGAGATCAGGAACCGGAACTCGGCTTCCTTTTCGCGGATGCCGCGCAGGGCCGCGGTTATGCCGAGGAAGCCGCGATCGCCGCCCGCGATCATGCGCTCCAGACATTGAAAATGCCAAGCCTGGTCAGCTACACCGACCCTGCGAACGGCCGGGCGAACCGGCTGGTCGAACGCCTCGGCGCCGTTCGCGAGGCCGATCTGGGCGGTGCCCATGTCTGGCGCCATGCGGGGGCGCAGGTATGAATCCGTTGCCCCGATGGGCCGAGATCGGGCTGATCCCGTTGATCAATCTGACGCTGGCATTGCTGGTGTCGGGCGTTGTTATCGCACTGATTGGAGAGGACCCGATCCGGGCGCTCAACGTCATGATCCAGGGTGCCTTCGTCTATCCCGGCTCATTGGGGTACACGCTCTATTACACGACCAACTTCATGTTCACGGGGCTCGCCGTCGCCGTCGCCTTCCACGCGATGTTGTTCAACATCGGCGGCGAGGGGCAGGCGATGCTCGGCGGTCTGGGCGTCGCGCTGGTTTGCATCGCACTGGATCCGTTCCTGCCCGGGTTCCTAGTGATTCTTACGGCAATTGGCGGGGCGGCGCTGTTTGGCGCCGCCTGGGCCTTCATTCCCGGCTGGCTACAGGCCTATCGCGGCAGCCACATCGTCATCACGACGATCATGTTCAACTTCATCGCATCGGGCGTGATGGTCTGGCTGCTGTCCGGTGTCATGATGAGTTCCGGCCAGGGCTCGCCGCAGACCCGGCAATTCGCGCCCGAGGCGTTGATGCCAAAGATCCATGACATTCTGGGTGCCGTTGGGATCAAGACTGCGAACTCTCCGCTGAACCTGTCCTTCTTGCTGGCGCTGTTGGCGTGTGTCGGCGTCTGGGTCCTCATCTGGCGCACGAAGTTTGGATATGCCCTGCGCGCCATGGGTCACTCCGAGCCCGCCGCTGCCTATGCCGGTATTCCGGTCAAGCGGATGATCGTGGTCGCCATGGCGATCTCTGGCGCTCTGGCTGGGTGCATGGCACTGAACGAAATCCTCGGTGTGCAACACAAGCTCGTGCTGAACTTCTCAGCCGGATACGGCTTTACCGGCATCGCCGTCGCGCTGATGGGCCGGAACCACCCGGTCGGAATCGTTCTGGCGAGCTTGCTGTTTGGCGCACTGTTCCAGGGCGGTGCGGAACTGGACTTTGAGTTCAAATCGATCACCCGAGAAATGGTGTTGGTGATCCAGGGGTTGATCATCCTGTTCTCGGGCGCGCTGGCCTACATGTTCACGCCCTGGCTGGCACGGATTCTGGTGCAGCGTCGGGCTGCCAATGCCTGAGGCCTGCGATGATTGAGACCTGCGATGATTGAGACCTGGGTCGATATCCTGCGCATCCTCGACGGAACGCTGCGGCTGGCGACGCCGCTGATCCTGTGTGCCATGGCAGGGCTGGTATCCGAGCGGTCCGGCGTCATCGATATCGGGCTGGAGGGCAAGCTGCTGATCGGTGCCTTCGCAGCGGCCTCGGTCGCGGTGCTGCCCGGCTCGCCCTGGTTGGGGTTGGGCGCGGCGATCGTGGCCTCGGTCGTATTCTCGCTGATCCATGGCTTTGCCTGCATCACGCACCGGGGCGAGCAGATCATCTCGGGCGTGGCGGTGAACATCCTCGCATCCGGGCTGACGGTGGTCATTGGTATCGCGCTGTTCCGGCAGGGCGGGCAGACGCCGCCGATGCCGCCCGATGCACGGTTCCGTCCGATCGACTGGCCACTGACCGAGACGTTGGGCGATGTGCCCATCCTTGGACCGCTTTATGCCGAGTTGATCTCGGGTCACAATCTGTTGGTTTATGTGGCGCTTGCCTCGGTGGTTCTGGTCTGGTGGATGCTGTTTCGCACGACCTTCGGGCTGCGCTTGCGCGCCGTCGGTGAAGCGCCCGCTGCCGTGGACTCAGCCGGTGTCTCGGTCACATGGCTACGCTATCGCGGCGTGATGATCGCGGGCGTGCTGTGCGGCATCGCCGGCGCCTATCTGTCGATTGCCCATGGTGCGGGGTTCTTCCGGGAGATGTCCGCAGGCAAAGGTTTCATCGCGCTGGCTGCAATGATCCTGGGCAACTGGCGGCCGGGGATTGCCCTGCTGGCGTGTCTGTTGTTCGGATTCCTCGAGACGGTGACACCGCGCCTGCAAGGGTTGGAACTGCCGCTGATCGGCGAGGCGCCGACTGCGCTGATCCCGATGCTGCCATACATCTTTACGGTCATTCTGCTGGCCGGGTTCTTCGGGCGAGCAATCCCGCCGCGCGCGCTTGGGACGCCATATGTCAAGGAGCACTAAGGGCGTTCCTGCGCATCCCACCGCGAGGCCCATACACCGGGAGGGCACTTGGCGACTAGGCGTGCTGCACTGCCGGTGCAGACGCTCACGGCACCGGAGTCTCGAACTGAAATGGCGAAGATCGCCCCAAGGTCTGGCGCGACAATCGCCGCTTCGCACCCATGACTGACCCGTTCGAAGACCTAATCGCCGCCGCCATCGCTGTTCGAGACCGCGCTTATACGCCGTACTCGAACCATCCGGTGGGAGCCGCCATTCTGGACGAGACTGGCGTGATCCACTCGGGCTGCAACGTCGAAAATGCCGCCTATCCGCAGGGGGCCTGTGCGGAAGCCGGAGCAATCTCGACCATGATCGCGGCCGGAGGGCGCCGCATTGAAGCCATCGCAATCGCGGGACCGGGAGATCACCTTTGCACACCATGCGGCGGCTGCCGCCAACGCATCAGAGAGTTCGCTGCTCCGGAGACGCCGATTCTGATCGCTGGGCGTGACGCGCTGCTTGCACGGTTCACGCTGGGCGAGCTGTTGCCCGAATCCTTCGGACCCGACAACTTGGAGGGCATCACAGGGAAACCGACCGAGGTGTAGCGTAGAGATGCCCGACCGATGATGACGTCATGAAACTCTTCTCTACTGCCAAGCGTCCGGTCCATCTCGGCCCTTATCCGCTGGAGCGTCTGCCACGGCAGGACACCGTCGATCTGACCGAAGTTCCGCCGATGCAAGCGGTGAGTTTCCGTGATGACCGTCCCGAGAGCCTGACCAATGCGATGCGCGACTATCAGGCGATGCTGGATGCGATCCGCGACGGGTTTGTGAAGCGCGAACGCGGCGACGTACCCGACGATCCGATCGAGCGGACCAATCACTTCAAGGCATTCGGATACTACTGCGACGCGTCCATGGTCGGAACGTGCGCAATCCCCGCTGAAAGCTGGCTGAAAGAACCAATTCGCAACCTGGATATCGAGGCGCTGGCCGAACAACTCCGCACCCGACAGACAAAGACGCTTGCCGCTGGGATCGACGTGATCATGGCGGACCTGAAGGAGTCGATGGAGGCGCCGCCGACGTCTTGCGATCACCACACCCATGCAATTGTGTTTCTGTACGAGCATCCACGCAATCCGGAACGTGGCGAGCCGGGGACGGATTGGATCCTCGGCACACAGGACCAGCGGGCGGCGCTCCGTGGTGCCGAAACCGCGATTGTGATTGCGTCGATGATCCGGCTGATGGGGTGGGAGGCGCGGGCGCATTCAGGCGCATGCTCGGACATTGATCTGAACAGGCTGGCCGTTGCGGCTGGTTTGGCTGAAGTAAAGGATGGCCGTCTGATCAATCCTTACCTGGGACCAGATTTCGGACTGGCGGCGATCACGACGACCGTTGAACTAGCACCGGATCGGCCACTGGCTTCCGGTTCTGCCCTTTCAAAACTACGCAGCCATGGCCCGGCCTGGTGGACCGGATACGGCACGGCCAAAAGCCTGACCAATCAGGATCCTTACCGGATCAGAAACTTTGTCGATGGCCCGCACGCGTTCGAACGCCTCAAGCGGACCGAGACAACGACAACCTTCATGGACGAACCGCGCATACCGCGTGTGCCGAAGCGGGCGGACATGTTCAGCCGTGCACAGTTCGGCGACATGGGGAAGTCCGTACAGGAGAACGCGTTGAACGGGTACTACGCCGCCAAAAGCCCGTATTCGATGGCGGCACGGCGCCCACTGGGCGCACTTGTGCTGTTGCAGGACGGCGAGTCCGGCAACGGTCCGGCACCCGACGATCCGGATCGCAATGCAGAGTTGGTCAAAGCAGCGCTGTACTTCCTGGGAAGCGACGCCGTCGGGATCAGCCGGTGTCCAGACTGGGCCTGGTACTCTCACGACGCGCTGGGTGACACGATCGAACCGACCCAGCAAAACGCGATCAGCGTCATCATCGATCAAGGACACGAGACAATGGAAGGCGCCTCGGGTGACGACTGGATCTCGTGTTCTCAGTCGATGCGGGCTTATCTGCGTTTCTCGTTGCTGGGTGGGGTGGTCGCGAACCAGATCCGCCGGTTGGGCTATACGGCAAAGGCGCACACGGTTCTGGATGGCGAGGTGTTGCAGCCGCCGTTGTTACTGTTGTCCGGGCTGGGCGAGGTGTCCCGGATTGGCGAGGTCATCCTGAACCCGTTCCTCGGGCCGCGCCTGAAGTCGGGCGTTATCACCACGGACATGCCATTGGCGCATGACAAGCCAATCGATTTTGGCCTGCAGGCTTTCTGCGAGAACTGCAACAAGTGCGCGCGGGAGTGCCCTTCAGGTGCGATCACCGCCGGGCCGAAGAAGATGTTCAACGGCTACGAGATCTGGAAGTCCGACAGTCAGAAATGCACCACCTACCGCGTCGCGCAACAGGCGGGTGCTATGTGTGGGCGTTGCATGAAGACCTGTCCCTGGAATCTGGAGGGCCTGTTCGCCGAGGCGCCGTTTCACTGGCTGGCGATGAACGTGCCCTCTGCTGCAAAGTGGCTGGCGAAACTGGACGACAAGATCGGGCGCGGAGGATTGAACCCGGTCAAGAAATGGTGGTGGGATCTGGGCAATGGGCGCGATGGCGGCGCCTATGTGCATCAGGAGAACACCAACGCGCGCGATCTTCAGACCGATCTGGATCTGAAATTCGAGGACCAGACCTTGGCGGTCTATCCGGCCAACCTCGTGCCACCGCCCTACTTTTTCCCGTTTCACATGGATCGCGAGGAAGGCATCAAGGCGCACGACGCGTTGCTGTCACCGGCGGAGTACAAACGCCGTCTAGCCGAGGGTAAAACCGTAAACCTTGCTCACGAATTCAGTCTGCCGCTGGGGCCGCAGCCGGTAATCCGCGTTGAGGTCGCCGCAGTCGAGGCGATGACCGATGCAATCTCGAAATATGAGTTTCGAGCACTGGACGGCACGCCCTTGCCGGAGTTCGAAGCGGGTGCTCATCTGGATATCGCGGTCAGCCCAGGCTTCTTCCGGCAATACTCCATGTCGGGTGACCCGGCGGATCGCTCGAAGTACCAGATTGCGGTGTTGCGCGAGGACGACGGCCGGGGCGGCTCAAAACTGCTCCACCGGATCTTCCATCAAGGGCGCAAGGTGTTCATCTCGCGGCCAATAAATCACTTCCCGCTGGTCGAGAATGCATCATTCTACCTTCTGATGGCAGGCGGGATCGGCGTTACACCGATGATTGCCATGGCACACAGACTGCATGCGCTGGGGCGGGCGTTCGAGCTGCACTACTCCTGCAAATCACGGGCGGACGCGAGCTTTGTCGAGGATCTGGCAGTAGCACCGTGGGCGGACAGCGTTCACCTGCACTTCTCGGCGGATGGCACGCGTGCTGATCTGGCGAAGATCGTAACCCATCGGGAGGGTGCGCACCTCTATACCTGTGGGCCCGACCGCTACATGACCGCCGTGCTGGAGGCTGCCGAGGCCAACGATTGGCCTGAGGACAGTTTTCATCGAGAGTACTTTTCGGTTCCGGAACAAGCAGATTGGGAGAACCACGCGTTCACGTTGAAACTGGCCCGGTCGGGCAAGGAGATCTTGGTGCCCGCCGACCAATCCGCAACCGATGCACTCGCCGATCACGACATCCGGATCGATACCAAGTGTTCTGACGGAATATGCGGCGTCTGCGTCACCGGGTTGATCGAAGGAGAGGTCGAGCACCGTGACTTTGCTCTGGCCAAGAAGGAGCGCGGGTCGAAGGTGATTCTGTGTTGTTCACGCGCGGCTCAGCGCGACGGTGTGATCACGATCGACCTGTGATTGAACAGCGGCGCAACCTTTCGTTGAGAACGCCTGCTGCGCGATGCTGGCGTGAAACCCGGAATTGCTCAATCGTCGCAGTCACTTGGTATACCAGTGATCTTGAGTGTTGGTATGCCACGCACGGCGGTCCCTAACTGACTGAAAAAGAGTTTGAATTGACTTCTTTGTGCCTTAAGGTCGCAGCGTGGTATACCACACTAAACAATCAAATCGGCGCAATGGCCGAGAACAAAATTGCGCGGCAGGGCCTGTTCACGAACCGAAAAGTCGCTAGGTTCGCGTCATAAGACTTCGCCGTCGTATCAGGGAGGATCATAATGGCGCTGAAACACACTCTTGCATTGGTTGCAGGTGCTGCTGCATTTGCCGTTGCCGGCTCGGCAATGGCTTGGGAGCCGAAGAAACCAATCGACTTTGTCATCATGGCCGGTAAGGGCGGCGGCGCCGACAAGATGGCCCGCCTGATGCAGGCGATTGTCGAAGAGAACAACATGGCCAACCAACCGCTGGTCCCGGTCAACAAGTCCGGCGGGTCGGGCGCTGAAGCCCTGCAGCACATGAAGACTGCGAAGGACCCGGATCACACGATCATGGTCACCCTGAACTCGTTCTTCACCACGCCGTTGCGTCAGCCGGGTCTCGATGTCGATATCATGGAGTTTGCACCGATTGGGCGCATGGCAGAGGACACGTTCCTTCTGTGGGTGCACAAGGAGGAGGGCGTCGCGACGTTCGAGGAATTCCTGGAGGAAGCCAAGAAGCGTGGCAACAAGTGGGTCATGGGCGGCACGGGCAAGAATTCGGAAGACAATATCATCACCGACTTCCTGAACTCGAATTACGGCCTCGATATCAAGTACATCCCGTACAAGGGTGGCGGAGCAGTAGCCAAGGATCTGGCCGGTCAGCAGATCGACAGTTCGGTCAACAACCCGTCGGAAGCGATCGGTTTCTATGAGTCGGGCGACGTGATACCGCTGGTGGCCTTCACCGATGACCGTCTGGAAATCTTCAAGGATGTCCCGACGCTCAAGGAAAAAGGGGCTGACTTCGCCTATTACATGCAGCGGTCGGTTGTCGGTGCGCCGGGCATGTCCGCCGAAGCTCTGGGATACTACAACGCCCTGTTCCAGAATGTTTTCGAGACTGAGCAATGGCAGGGCTACCGCAACAAGCGTGCGCTGCTGGGCGAGAAGATCGAAGGCGACGATCTGCGCGCGTACTGGAAAGGTCAGCGTGATCGCCATGAGACGATCCTGAAAGCTTCAGGCGCGATCAACTGAGACTGCTGTAGGGTTCGCGTTGCGCACCCTACGACGACCGGCGCCATCGGCACGGCATTGCCCGGATGATCTGGCGGGCCCATCATGACAGCGGGGGATGAACGGGCATGCGGATTGCCGAGATCATCATGGCAATTGCTCTGGCGGCGCTGTCGCTGGCAATCATGTACAAGGCGGGAGAACGACCAAGCTGGTCTGGCGAGGCGCGGTTCTCCAACGTCGGCTTCGGGGAAGACGGTGCGCCGCAAGGCGGGTTCTGGCCCTTCTGGGTCTGCGCCATCATGTTCGTCTGTTCGATCTGGGTCTTCATCAACGGTGTGATGAAGCTTTCACCGCCGGCGAAGTCCGGAGGGCCATATCTGGATCGGCACGGGGTAAATGTCCTCCTCACCGTAGGCCTACCGGTTTTCCTGCTGGTCCTGCTGACCGACTACATCAGCATGTACTTTTCGATGGCGATCTTCTTGTTCTACTACCTCTTCGTCCTGGGTCGGCACGCGTTCATCCTTTCATCGGCCATGGCGCTTGTGATGCCGCTCTGGATGTTTCTGTTTTTCGACATCACCATGACACGAACGCTGCCCAAGGGTGTTCTCGCCGTTGAGGACGGTATCTACGTACCTCTCGGCAACTTCTTCCGCTCGCTTGACGGAGCCATGATCGGATTGTGCTTCCTGGCGGGCGCTGTGGTGCTGGTGGCAGCGTCGATGCTTTCGAAACGCGGGGAGGATGCGTGATGGAGGTCCTTGGACTTCTGCTCGACGGGATCCTGATCGCGCTGGAACCGGCCAATCTGCTGATCTGCTTCATAGGCGTGGTAATCGGCCTTTTTGTCGGTGCGATGCCCGGGTTGGGGTCGGTCAACGGGGTCGCAATCCTGCTGCCGACGATCTTCTTCATCAAGCAATCCACGGGATCCGATGCGGCGCCGATGCTCTTTCTGGCGGCGATCTACTACGGCGCCATGTATGGTGGCGCGATCTCGTCCATCATGCTGGGCATACCCGGAGCCTCCACCGCCGTTGCGACCACATTCGACGGACGACCTCTGGCGCTGAAAGGCCGGGCGGAGCAAGCGTTGGTTACCGCGGCTCTGGCGTCGTTCATCGGTGGAACCATTGCGAACATCTTCTTCACCGGTTTCGCGCCGCCGCTCGCCTCGGTCGCCCTGAAGTTCGGGAACCCGGAGATCTTCGCGCTGATGCTGCTGGCCTTCGCCACGTTCGTCGGTCTGGGCGGCGATGACATCCCGAAGACGATCATCTCGATCATGCTGGGGCTGGTCTGCGCGTCGATCGGGTTCGACGTGAGCGAGGGTGAACCACGCCTGCAATTCTTCGACCTCACCGGGTTCTCGCGTCCGATCAACTTCCTGGTTCTCGCCATTGGCGTCTACGGTGTTGGCGAGATGCTGTGGACGTTGCACACGACGCGCGGCGACACCGAGATGTCCAAGGCTGACGTTTCACTGGCCAAGATCAAGACCGCTGCCGGGAACACTTATCGAGAGGGTTGGAAAGGCACCAGCATCGGCTCGAGCCTGGGATTCTTCGTCGGCATCCTTCCGGCGGCGGGTGCTACACCTGGCTCGCTGATGTCATACGGTGTCGCGAAGATGACCTCGTCGAAGCCGGATGAGTTCGGCAAGGGATCAATCGACGGCGTCGCAGCGCCTGAGGCTGCGAACAATTCCGCATCCACCGGGGCAATGCTGCCGATGATGACGCTGGGGATTCCCGGCTCGCCGACCACGGCGGTTCTTTTGACGGGGCTGGTGCTTCTGGAGCTAGAACCCGGACCGCGCCTGTTCCAGGACCAACCGGACTTCGTCTGGCCGGTGATCGGGTCGTTCTACATCTCGAACCTGATCGCGGTTCTGGTGAATCTGGCCTTCATTCCGCTCTTCCTCTGGATGCTGCGGATGCCGTTCACGATCCTGGCGCCGATTATATTTATCCTGTCGACGGCTGGCGTCTACGCAGCAACCGACTCGATGTTCGATGTCTGGCTGATGTTCTGGTTTGGGCTGGCGGCGTTCATGTTGCGCATCCTGAACTATCCTTTGGCGCCCGCAGCACTCGCGATTGTCCTGGGTGGCATCACCGAGGCCAAGCTACGCCAGTCGCTGCAATGGTCGGACGGCAGCTTCGGCATCTTTTTTAACCCGTTCTTCGACCGCGACGGCTCGGGCAGCACCTACTGGATCGCGCCGATCATTGCGTGGATCGCGGTGATCCTGATCCTGATGCCGCTGTTCCAGGTGATCAAACGCCGGTTCTTGCGGGGGCCAGCACGCCCATCTCACTGGCAGGGCTAGAGATCGCGCGCGCGGCGTACCGCGCACTTCGCTCGGTACTCGCCATCGGCGTGGATGTATGGTTTTCTGTTCGCTCAAGAACGGAGATCCCCCATGCTCGATACGACCAAGCCGCTTTGGCAGGCCAGCGCCTGTGATCTGGCGGATGCCATTCAGAACGGAGAGATTACCTGTACAGACGCCGTAACGGCTGCGGTTGACCGGATGCGCGAGGTCAATGGCGATCTGAACGCAGTGGTCGATGACATGGGTGATGAAGCCGTCGCCGAGGCCGAGGCGATGGATATCGCGTTCGCGGCGGGAGACGTTCAGCCCGGTGCGTTGTCCGGGGTGCCGATCACGATCAAGGAGAACATCGACCAGGCTGGGCGTGCGACGCCAAACGGCGTGGCAGGCTATAAGGACGTCATCGGGCCCGACGACGCTCCGTTCGTGAAGAACATGCGTAGCGCGGGTGCGATCGTCATCGGCCGGACGAACACGCCGGAGTTCTCGTTCCGTGCGACCACGGTGAATGAACTGCATGGCCGGACGAAAAGCCCTTGGAACGACTGGGTAACCTCGGGTGGCTCGTCGGGTGGGGCGTCCTCGGCGGTCATGAGCGGCATGGGCGCGATTGCCCATGGCAACGATATCGGCGGGTCGCTGCGCTTTCCGGCCTGGGCAACCGGGGCTACAACGGTGAAGCCGGGGCTGGGCCGTACGCCAGCCTACAATCCTTCTGCGCCCGCCGAACGTGGACCACTGGCGCAGATCATGTCCGTTCAGGGCGTTATCTGCCGCGAGGTGCGGGACGTGCGCCGTGCGATGGAGATCGCGACACTCTATGATCCGGCCGATCCCTGGCAAGTGCCGATGGCCTTTTACGGTCCACCCGAAACTGCGCCGGTCAGAGTGGCTTTCACCAAGGAGATGTACGAATTCGATCTGAGCCCGGCCGTTTCCGATGCCCTGGACAAGGCAGCCTCGGCGCTGACCGATGCGGGTTACGACGTGGTGGAAACCGAGGCACCATTGCTGCGCGAAGTAGCCGAGGAGGCCAACCGATGCTTGTTCGGTGAAACCATCGAATTGATGGGCGATCAGATCGAGGAGCATGGATCCGAAGCGATCCGAAGCATCTTCCAGAGCTATGCCGAACTGTTTGATCCCTACATGGGCCTGGAACGTACGAAAGCCATGGCGCGCCGTGCGAAGTATGTCCGCGCATGGACGATGTTCCTGGATGAGTATCCGCTTGTGCTGACGCCTTTCATGCCGACCCTGCCGTTCAAGTGGAACCGCGATGAAGAAGGCCTCGAGGGTGTGCGCGAAGTCCTGGGCGCCGCCATCTGGTCCTATTCGATGAACTTCCTGGGGTTGCCTGCCGGGAATGTGGCCGCGCATTTCGCCGATGGTTTGCCGGTCGGTGTCCAGATCGTCGGGCGCCGGTTCCGCGAGGACATGATCCTGGATGCGTGCGAGGCGATCGAAGATCGTACCGGTGTCATGGCCGAGCGTCTGTTCTCACGCGGATAGTTTTGCTTCTGTAGCGCCTGTCGCTTCGACAAGGGCTTCGGGCGCGACTTCAAACACGGCGTCGGGCGCCCCTGCGGCGGCCCAAACAGTCGGCAGCGCGACCAACGTCTCGTCGATCCAGATCTTCGGCGCTTCGAGATGACCGATCGGCGAGACACCGCCGATGGCAAAGCCTGTCCGCGCACGAACCTCATTGGCATCAGCTCGATCCAACGGTTCTCCGGTCACTTGTGCCGCCCGATCCATATCGACTTGATTGGCACCGGAGACCAGCAACAGCAGCAGGTCGCTGCTGTCGCGGCCCTTAAAGACAAGCGATTTCACGATTTGCGCGATGTCGCATCCGCAGGCTGCAGCCGCATCTTCGGCAGTGCGGGTGCTCTCACCCATGCGCTTCACCGTGATGTCGAGGCCCAACTCGGATGCAGCGCGTTCGACCCGTCTGACCGATTTGCTCATCCGTGATCAGATGTTCTCGGCCGCCAGATGATCACTGTATTCGAAGGGCACGCCTGGCTCGGTCTTGTCCGAGCGGATCACCAGAGACGTCTTGACGTTCGACACGTTCTCAAGCGCGAGCAGCTCATCGGTCAGGAACGTCTGAAACGTCAACAGGTTCGGCGCCACGCACTTCAGCAGGAAGTCGATCTCGCCGTTCAGCATGTGGCATTCGCGGATCAGCGGCCAGCCCTTGCACTGTGTCTCGAACGCTTCCAGATCGGCACCCGCCTGGCTCTTCAGGCTGACCATGGCAAAGACCGTCACTTCGTAGCCCAGCGCGCGCCCGTTCAGGCGCGCATGATAGCCTTCGATCAGCCCGGTTTCTTCCAAAGCGCGGACGCGGCGCAGACAAGGAGGGGCGGATATTCCGACCCGCCGCGAGAGCTCGACATTCGTCATCCGGCCATCGCCCTGAAGCTCGGTGAGAATCTTCCGGTCGATAAGGTCGAGCTTCAAGCCTGCCATCAGGTGTCCTGTCGGTTATAGTTTTTCATGTGCTGCCCGGCGTGACCCGCCCCGCGGCCAAGGGGTTCTGGCAAATGTCTACGTTTGGCGGTAGTGAAAAGCAAGATTGTTGCTCGCTTGCGCAATGATTGGAAAGATCGCATGACGAAGGCGACAGAAATTTGGGTTTTGACCGATGGTCGAACCGGGAACGAGGTTCAGGCGCTGGCACTGGCCGAGGCCGTCGCGCGGCGCAGGCCGGGCCGTATCACGGTCAAGCGAACCCCGCTGAAACGCTGGGCAAGCTGGGTGCCTGCGGCGGTCTCTTACAGGCTGGGCGCGTCAAAAGGCGGTTGGCCGTTCATCGGGATCGAAGACGGTGCTTCGTCGCTGACATGGCCGTGGCCTGGGTTGATCGTTTCGGCGGGGCGCAGGGTCGCGCCGATTTCCGCGGCGCTCCGAAAGCTGCACGGTATTCCTGCGGTGCACCTGCTCGACCCCGAGGTACCGAAGGCCGCATTCGATGCCGTTATCCTGCCGCGCCATGACAACAAGTCCGGAGCGAACATCATCCCATCGCTCGGTGCGCTCAGCAGACACAACAGGCAATCTCTCGAAGCCGCGGCGGCGTCCTGGCGTTGTCCTGTGGAGGGTCTGAAATTACCGCGTCTCGCTGTTCTGATAGGCGGTCCCAGCCGGTCGGCCGACTTCACCGACGAGGATGCGCAACGCCTGGTCCTCGCACTTGATGGTCTGGCCAACCGTTTCGGCTTGATGATTACCGCGTCCCGGCGCACGCCCGAGGCGATTGTAGCCCGACTGCGCGATGCGCTGGCGGGCAGGGCGTTCATCTGGGCGGGTGAGACGGACGGACCAAACCCGTATCCGGGGCTGCTCGGGCCCGCCGTGGCGGTCGTCGTCACCGAGGATTCGGTCAACATGGCATCCGAGGCTGCATCAACCGGGAAGCCAGTGCACGTTTTCCCGATCACTCGGGTCGCGCCGAAGCTTGCGCAGTTCCATGCGGATCTGCGGGACTATGGTGCGACACAGCGTTTTACAGGAGAGATCCGGCACTGGAGCTATCAGCCACTGGCCGAGGCAGACCGCGTGGCAAAAGACCTGATCCGGCGCAGCGTGATCTAAGCTCTATTGCGGGTCCGAGCCGGGAACGGGATCGTAGCCGGACCCACCTCCAGGGCGGCAGCGTGCGATCCTGCGCACCATCAGCCAAGTCCCGCGAAAGGCTCCGTGGCGTTCAAGAGCTTCGAGCGCGTACTCTGAACAGGTCGGTGCAAACCGGCAATTGCGCCCGACCCATGGGCTTCCGACAAGGCGGTAAGCACGTATCGGCAGCGCGACAATCCGGGCGAGTGGGCTCATGCAGCACCGCGCTTACGTGGCGCTGGCGCATGAATGTGCTCGAGACAGTATTCGAGATCCGAAAGAAGCTTGGTGAATGGACGCGAGGCCGTCGTACCCGGACGACCAATCAGAACGTAGTCCCAGCCTGGCTGTCCGGCCGTTCGCAGAACGTCTGATGCAACCACGCGCAACCGACGTTTTGCGCGATTGCGGGCTACAGCATTTCCAACTTTTTTCGAACATGTGAAGCCGACGCGAACCTCGTCGCCCGGGGTTTCGTCAGCTTCGCGTTCGCGGGCTTGAAGGTTCAGACCCTTTGATCCGGCGCGCCGGGCGCGGGAACAGGCCAGGAAGTCCCGGCGCGTCTTCAGAACGGTCAGTGACCGTGCCATGGAGCCCAGAAGGATCAGGCCGAGAGTTTCTTACGGCCTTTGACCCGACGGCGGTTCAGGATCTTGCGGCCATTTTTCGTGGCCATCCGGCTGCGGAATCCATGACGGGCCTTGCGAACGCGGTTCGACGGCTGAAAGGTGCGCTTCATCTTCGCTTCTCCCGGGCCGGTCGGACCTGCCCTCATCGGTGCGGCGCGGAGCCTCGCGCCAGCCAAATCAACAAGAGACGGGCGGATACCGCCAAGATCCTTGTGAGTCAACGGCCCATTCGGCGCCGAGACGTATGTTTCACTCGGCGCACGACGGATCAAGCCGCCGTGATGCCACTGGCGCCGGGGCCCTCACCGCTCAATATGGCGTCATGTCATCAAGTCATTATTCCAGGAGATGCTCATGCCCAGCGATCAGGTGCCCGTCGCCATGACGCAGAAAAGCGCTTTCGCCCGGTATCTGCCGATCACTCTGATTGCGATCGGTGCAATTGCGGCGATCATCGTTGCGCGCGATTACCTGAGCTTCGAGGCCTTGGCGGCCAATTACGAGGGCCTTCAGGCATGGCAGGCGCAGAACCAGATCCTTTCTGTTGTCGTCTTTTGCGCCGTATACATTCTGGCGGTCGCGTTCTCCGTGCCCGGCGCGATCTGGCTGACCCTGATCGGGGGCTTCCTGTTCGGGACAGTCGCCGGGACGGCGCTGGTCGTCGCATCGGCGACCGCTGGTGCACTGCTGATCTTCCTCGCTGCTCGCACCGCATTGGGCGATGGCTTGCGCGCGCGGGCCGGGCCCTGGCTTGCGCGGATGGAAGACGGGTTCCGGAGTGGCGAGATCAGCTACCTCCTGATCATGCGGCTTGTGCCGGCGGTGCCGTTCTTCATCGCCAATCTGGCTCCGGCCTTTCTGGGCGCGCGGACATGGACGTTCCTGTGGACGACGCTCGTTGGAATCATTCCGGGCACGCTGGTCTTCATCTCGATCGGCGCGGGACTGGGCGAACAGCTGTCGCAGGGAACACCGCCGAACCTTGGCGTCATCTTCCAGTGGCACATCCTGGGGCCACTGCTCGGTCTGGCCGCATTGGCAGCACTGCCGCTGGTCCTGAAGGCAACCGGCCTTCTGAAGGCGAAGTCATGAGCGAAGTTCTTTCGCCCGATCTCTGCATCATCGGCGGAGGTTCGGGCGGGCTTTCGGTCGCGGCGGGCGCTGTCCAGATGGGCGCGTCGGTTGTGTTGATCGAGGGCCACAAAATGGGTGGCGACTGCCTGAATTATGGCTGCGTCCCCTCCAAGGCTCTGATCGCTGCGGGCAAGGCGGCTCACGCGCACAGGACGTCAGCGCCGCTGGGCGTTGCATCCAACGAACCGCAGGTCGACTATGCTGCCGCTCAGGATCATGTGCGCAGCGTGATTACCAAGATCGAGCCGCACGATTCGGTCGAGCGCTTCGAGGGTCTGGGCGTCACCGTCATCGAGGCCATTGCGAAGTTCACAGATGAGCGCACGGTCGAGGCCGGTGGCAAGCGCATCCAGGCCCGCCGCTTTGTGGTCGCAACCGGCTCCGCACCCATGGTGCCGCCCATTCCGGGGCTGGATCAAACGCCGTACATGACGAATGAGACACTTTGGGATCTGCGCGAGCTACCGCGTCATCTGATCATCATCGGCGGCGGTCCGATCGGACTTGAGATGGCGCAGGCGCATCGGCGGCTTGGCGCTCAGGTTACCGTCCTCGAAGCCGCGCGGGCGCTGGGCAAGGATGATCCCGAGATCGCCGCCGTCGCGCTCGAGAAGCTGCGCAGCGAAGAAATCGACATCCGCGAAGGTGCCAAGGTTGTCGAGGTTTCGGGTACCGAGGGCGCGATCACCTTGACGCTGGAAGATGGAACGGAGGTTCAGGGTTCGCATCTGCTTGTCGCCGTTGGTCGCAAGGCGAATGTCGATACGCTCGATCTGGCTGCCGGAGGTGTCGAACACACACCGCGCGGCGTGACAGTGACTTCTGGTCTCCGCTCGGTTTCGAACAGCCGCGTCTACGCAATCGGCGACGTCGCTGGCGGTTTGCAGTTCACCCATGTCGCCGGGTACCAGGCCGGGCTGGTCATTCGCAACGCTCTGTTCCGGCTGCCGGTCAAGAACCGGACGGACATCATCCCGTGGGCCACGTACACTGACCCCGAGATCGCGCATGTCGGCTCGACCGAGGAGGCGGCAAGGGCCGAGCATGGCGACAAGGTTGAAGTCGCCAGGTTCCATTTCAACGAAAACGATCGCGCGCTGGCGGAACTGAAGACGACGGGCTTTGCCAAAGCGGTGATCGGGCGACGCGGCAAGATCCTGGGCGCATCCATCGTCGGTGCCTCGGCTGGAGAGCTGATTCAACCCTGGGCACTGGCGCTGTCAAAGGGTCTAAAGATCGGCGATATGGCGGGACATGTCGCAGCCTATCCAACCCTCGGCGAGGTCTCAAAACGCACCGCTGGTGCCTACTACACGCCACGCCTGTTCCAGAGCGACCGTGTTAAAATGATCGTTCGCCTTCTTGCACGCCTGGGGTAATCGGACTTAACGTCCCCGCGCGAAAGGGAAATTGGATCGCGCATGGGACTGCTTCGCAGCCTTTCAGGACGGCTCCTCCTCGTCACCATTGCCGTGGTGATGCTGGCCGAGATCGCAATTTTCGTCCCTTCGGTCGCCCGGTTCCGCGAAGACTATCTGATGGAGCGCGTACGCCGGGCCGAAATCGCGGCACTGACCGTGTTGGCGGCCCCCGATCAGATGGTGTCTCGCGAGCTTGAGTCCGAACTGATATCGCGGGCCGAGGTCCTGAACGTGGTTGTACGCCGCGAAGGCATTCGCGAGATGGTTTTGACAAGCGGGACCTTGGCGCCAATCGCTGGGACCTATGACTTGCGCGAGCCCCCTATCCTCGATCTGATCCGCGATGCGCTTTTGCGGATCGCGGCGCCCGAGGGCGGTGTGATCCGGGTGATCGCATATGCGCCGGAGGACATGGGGAAGGAGTTGGAGATCACGCTGCGCGCAGGCCCTCTGACCGACGCGATGCGCCAGTATGGGCTGAACATTCTGATCCTGAGTCTCGCGATCTCTGTCGTCACCTCGGCGATGGTGTTCGTTGCCGTGCGGCGCGCCGTTGTCAGTCCGATCACCGGGGTCATCGAAAACCTGAAGCACTTTTCCGAGAACCCCGAGGATGCGGATCGCGCCATCGTGCCAAGCAGTCGGGTCGGAGAAATTGCCGAGGCGGAAAATGCCGTTGCGGACATGCAGCGCGATGTGCAGGCCGCATTGAAGTCACGGGCTCGGCTCGCCTCTCTGGGTGAAGCCGTGGCCAAGATCAGCCACGACCTGCGAAACATATTGGCGACGACCCAGTTGATGGTCGACCGGCTCGAGATGAGCCAGGATCCGATTGTCGGTCGAACGACGCCGAAACTGCTGAGTTCGCTCGACCGGGCCATTCGGCTGTGCCAGTCGACACTGACCTATGGGAAGGCCGAGGAAGCTCCACCAGAGACGCGGATCGTCGCGCTCTCGGGTCTGGCCATCGAAGTCGCCGAAGGCCTGGGTCTGATACCGGGCGATGCAAGCGTGTCCTGCCTTGTTGATGTCGACAGCGATGTCGTGGCCGAGGCTGATCCCGAACATCTTTACCGTGTGCTGAACAATCTGATGCGCAACGCCGCTCAGGCGATCCGCAATATGGATCGACCCGGCACGATCACGATCAGTACGAAGTCCTTGGACGGGACAGTCGCGATTTTGGTCAGCGACACCGGGCCGGGAATGCCCGCGCAGTCACTGCAGCACCTGTTCAAGCCGTTTCGGGGCAGCGCCAGCCGCGAAGGCACAGGGCTTGGTCTGGCTATCGCGCACGAATTGGTGAGCGTCAATCGCGGGAAACTGGAACTGGTGACTTCGACGACGGCTGGAACCCAATTCTGCATCACGCTGCCCGCGCGTGCCGCCATGGCTGCAGAGTGATTGCGGGTTTCCAAACGTGCGTTTACCCCTTGCATTAGCGCCAACGCGCCGCTAGTTACGGCGCTCCGCCGCAGCGCGGAACGGGTTGCACCGGTAGCTCAGCTGGATAGAGCACCAGACTACGAATCTGGGGGTCGGGGGTTCGAATCCTCCCCGGTGCGCCACTCCACATTTTGACGTGCAGATTTGGCCTAAAGCCTTGAAGGGAAAGGCCATTTTTGGGGTTCGAACACCGTTTTCCCGGCTATAGGCGATTGGCTCCAAAAACGCTAATCTGAGGACGGTTCTGCGCACATCAAGACCGTTATTTTTCCAGATATTCCAGGGGCTTGAGAGGAACCTGCAAGCGAGTTCGAACGACTCCTCGAAGGTGGCGCGCGGTTGCCCGGTATTTGCAAGCCTCTCTTCTGTGACCAGTTTCTCGCGTTTCAGATCGCCGATGCGCTTCTCATAGGCCCCAATGACGCTCGGGTCTTTGGCATCGATAATGCGGTCCAGCAGCTCTTCGATCTGCTTCTCAGCCGCGATGAGCTGCTGCTTGATACCAGCAGCCATATCCTTTGCCTGCTCCAGGCGCTGGGTCCACGCGTCAGTGAACATGGCTTTGGCGAGATCAAAGAGCCCCTGGCTTGGCTGCAGACTCTTTACGACAGCTTCAAAATCCCCTTCCAGCTGATCGCGCCGGATGGACTTCCGATAGCTAGGACAGCCTTTGGTGTAGCAGAGGTAGTAAGGATGGCGCTTTCCGGTCTTTGATTTGGACCAGCAGGCAGTCAGCGGCTTGTCGCAGTCATCGCAAAGCACAAACCCCCGCAACGGGAAGTCCTCATTGATATCAGCCCGCGCAGGCGCTTTGGCCGTGCCCTGAAGGCGTTGCTGGATCTTCTCGAACGTCTCGAAGCTGATCAGACCGTCATGACGGCCTTTGCGGAGCGAGACACCCCAGCTCGTAGCCTGTACATGCCCGGCATAGGTCGGGTTGGTCAGGATGTCATGGATGCGCTGATTGCGGATCGTGCGATCGGGAAGATCTTTCGGATAGAGCGGCTGAGCTTCCAGGAACCGTTTCACCTCCACCTGCGTTTGGAAACGCCCACAAGCATAGCCTTCTAGAGCTTCCTGAAGGATAGAAGCGAGTGGCTCATCCCGGACGAGGACTTTGCCCTCACCCCGTTGGGCTTCATACTTCAGCCCGCGTGGCGGCGTGTTCCACACGTAATAGCCCTTCTCTAACCGAGCCTTCATCTTTTGGATCGTCTGGCGGCGGTTTTGCTCGCGCTCCAGCTCGCCCTGAGCCGCGATGATCGTTTCAACGAATGTACCTTCCGGCGTATCTTCGAACTTGAAGTTCAGACACTCGACCTGAGCGCCTCGGGC
>ERZ1740062.53-NODE-53-length-86513-cov-6.981517_pt1 | contig 86513 bp, 82 predicted proteins | sample MGYA00581741_ERZ1740062 | MGnify/ENA primary metagenome ERZ1740062 (study PRJEB43018, sample SAMN04849747) | marine metagenome | isolation source: floating plastic debris | place: Pacific Ocean | collected 2008-09-01 | study: EMG produced TPA metagenomics assembly...
CCGGCGACGGCGTGAACGACGGCCCGGCGCTGGCCCAGGCGGATATCGGCGTCGCCATGGGCAGCGGCTCCGACGTGGCGCTGGAGAGCGCCGGGATCACCCTGCTGAAAGGCGACCTGGCCCGACTGGTGGCGGCACGGCGGCTCAGCCGGGCGACGCTCGGCAACATCCGGCAGAACCTGGTTTTCGCCTTCCTCTACAACATGCTGGGCGTGCCGCTGGCCGCCGGCGTGCTGTTTCCGCTGACCGGCTGGCTGCTGAGCCCGATGATCGCGGCGGCGGCAATGAGCCTCTCCTCCGTCTCGGTGATCGGCAACGCCTTGCGGTTACAGCGGAAATCCTTTTCCGTCGAATGACCTGCTTTTTTCCGTCAACGGGGACGAACGTTTCGACTATAGTGGGGCCATCGGCGGCAGTGCCACGACACCTTTTGCACGCGTCAGAAACACGCTTTCGGGCAAACGAGTCGGCGTCGAGATGCACGGTCTCAAAAACTACAACCTTGTGGTCGAACCCTGGCCGGGGAATCCCAGCCCCAACGGTCCGCGTGGACGCCCGGGCTATCGCTGGCGTGTGACCTGGAGGCTGCAGGGCGAGTTCTATGCCGAGGGCTTCGAGGACTCCCATGCCAAGGCCCGCGCCGCCGCCGAGGCTTATCTTGCCAAGCAAGGCATCGAAATCATGTCACTGAGCCGCCCGGTGCCGCGCGCGCCCGGTGAGGTCTCGCCAGAGATGTCGGGGGAGATGTCGGGGGAGATTTCGGGGGAGATGTCGGGGGAAGCCGGCACCCTCCCAGCCAGGCAGGTCAGCCAGCGCAGCTGAATTGCAGTATGATCGGCGAGGAGACTCGGGGCATCTTGCCCGTGAGCCTGTTTCGCCGAGCCGTTTCTGCTGCCGTTCGAGAGAGTTTTTGCGTGATGGATGTTACCCGCCTGGCCATTCCCGACGTGCTGGTCCTCAAGCCGGTGAAGCACGGCGACCACCGCGGTTTCTTTTCCGAAACCTACAACAAGCAGGCCTTCGCCGCCGCGGGCATCGACGCCGACTTCGTGCAGGACAACCAGTCGCTGTCGGCCGAGGTGGGCACGGTGCGCGGCCTGCACTTCCAGGTGCCGCCGCGCGCCCAGGCCAAGCTGCTGCGCGTCGTCAGCGGTGCCGTCTTCGACGTCGCGGTGGATCTGCGCTGGGGCTCGCCGAGCTATGGGCAGCATGTCGGTGCCACCATCTCCGCCGCGGCGTGGAACCAGATCTTCATCCCCGCCGGCTTCGCCCACGGCTTCTGCACCCTGGAGCCCGGGACCGAGGTGATCTACAAGGTCAGCGACTTCTACGCGCCGGAGGCTGAGCAGGGCCTGCTGTGGAACGATCCGGCACTGGGCAGCGCCTGGCCCGAGGGCGCCGGGGCGATGCTGGCCGAGCGCGACCGCGGCTGGCCGCCCCTAAGGGAATTATCAAGGGTTTTCCAATATGACCAAGGGCTTTAGAAGAGCTTTTGCAGCCTGCCTGGGAAGTTCTGGCGGGTCCGTATCGGCGAAGGGGGCCGCATGAAGATCCTGGTTACCGGCGGCGCCGGCTTCATCGGCTCGGCGGTCATCCGCCACCTGATCGGCGCCGGCGAAGCGGTCGTGAACGTCGACAAGCTGACCTATGCGGCGACGCCGGAGGCCCTGGAGGACGCGGCGTCGAGCCCGCTCTACGCCTTCGCCAAGGTCGATATCTGCGACGGTGCGTCGCTGCGCGAGGTCTTCGCCGAGCATCGCCCGGACGCGGTGATGCACCTGGCGGCGGAATCCCACGTTGACCGCTCCATCGACGATGCGGCTGATTTCATCGAGACCAACGTGGTTGGCACCTACCGTCTGCTGGAGACCGCGACAGCCTACTGGCGCGAGCTGGAAGGCCCGGCGCGGGACGCCTTCCGCTTCCACCACATCTCCACCGACGAGGTGTTCGGCGCGCTGGGCGCCGAAGGGCTGTTCACCGAGGAGACGCCCTACCGCCCCAACTCGCCCTATTCGGCGAGCAAGGCGGCCTCCGACCACTTCGTGCGCGCCTGGCACAAGACCTACGGCCTGCCGGTGGTCACCAGCAACTGCTCCAACAACTACGGCCTCTACCAGTTTCCCGAGAAGCTGATCCCGCTGATGATCATCAACGCGCTGACCGGCAAGCCGCTGCCGGTCTACGGCAAAGGCGAGAACGTGCGCGACTGGCTGCATGTGGAAGATCATGCCCGCGCCCTGGTCACCGTGCTGAAGAGCGGGCAGCTCGGCGAGACCTACAACGTCGGCGGCGACAGCGAGATGCGCAACATCGATGTGGTCGGCATGATCTGCGATCTGGTCGACGACTTGAGTCCGCGTGACGGGGGAGGCTCGCGCCGGGACCTCATCACCTACGTGACCGATCGCCCCGGCCACGACCTGCGCTATGCGGTCGATGCCACGAAGATCGAGCGGGAACTCGGCTGGCGGCCGCAGGAGAGCTTTGCCTCGGGCCTGGGCAAGACGGTCGAATGGTATCTCGCGCATCGGGACTGGTGGCAGGGCATCCGGTACCGGCGTTACCTGGGCGTGCGCCTCGGCCGCTCTAAATCGCTGAATGCCGGCTAGTGGCCGGGGGGGGATGGCGTGGGCCGGGCGGGCGGGCCGCTGCTGCTGCTCGGTGCCGACGGCCAACTGGGCCGGGAGGTCCAAGGGCTGGCGGCGGCGCGCGGCCTGGCGCTGACCGCCCTGGCCCGCCGGGACCTGGACATCACCCGGCGCGATGCCGTGATGAAGGCGGTTGGCGAAGGCTACGCCACGGTGATCAACGCCGCCGCCTATACCGCCGTCGACAAGGCCGAGAGCGAGGAGAGTCTGGCCCTGTCGGTCAACCGCGACGGCGCCGGCTTTGTCGCCGAGGCCTGTCACGGCAGCGGCGCGGCGCTGATCCACATCTCCACCGACTATGTTTTCGACGGCCTGAAGGGCGCGCCCTACCGCGAGGACGACCCGGTGCATCCGCTTGGTGTCTACGGGCGCAGCAAGGAAGCCGGCGAGGCAGCGGTGCGCGCGGCCTGTACGGGTCACGTGATTCTGCGGACGTCCTGGGTGTTCGGCGCGGCGGGCGCCAACTTCGTGAAAACCATGCTGCGCCTGGGCGGCGAGCGGGCCGAGATGTCCATCGTCGCCGACCAGTACGGCTGCCCGACGCCGGCGGCGGCCCTGGCGGCTGCCCTTCTGGCGGTCGCCGAGAAACTCGGCCCGGCAAGCTACGGGACCTATCACTGCGCCGGGGCGGCGCGCACCTCGTGGTACGACTTCGCCCGGGCGATCTTCGCCGGGCAGGAAACCTTGACCGGGCGGGCGGGGCCGCAAGTGCACCCCATCGCCACCGCCGACTATCCGACGGCGGCCCGGCGGCCGATGGATTCCACGTTGGATTCCAGCCTGTTTCAGGCGACCTTCGGGCAAGGCCCGATCGACTGGCGCGGCGGGCTGCAGGACGTACTGCGGGACCTTCTGGTCCGGCAGGAACAGGGGGAAAGATGAAGGGTCTCATTCTGGCCGGCGGCGCGGGCACGCGGCTGCATCCGGTCACGCTGGCGATCAGCAAGCAACTGCTGCCGGTCTACGACAAGCCGATGATCTACTATCCGCTGTCGGTGCTGATGATGGCCGGCATCCGCGACATCCTGATCATCACCACGCCGCACGAAGCGCCGCTGTTCCACAATCTGCTGGGCGACGGCAGCCAGTGGGGCCTGAACATCGCCTTTGCGCAGCAGCCCAAGCCGGAGGGCCTGGCCCAGGCCTTCCTCATCGGCCGCGACTTCATCGGCGGCGACAAGTGTACGCTGATCCTGGGCGACAATATCTTCTATGGCGGCGGGCTGCAGGAGATCGTCATGCGCGCGGCGGGGCTGCAGCGCGGCGCCACGGTGTTCGGCTATCAGGTCTCGGACCCCGAGCGTTACGGCGTCGTCGAGTTCGACGCCGCGGGCCAGGCGGTCAGCCTGGAGGAGAAACCGCGCCAGCCGAAATCGCGCTTTGCGGTGACGGGCCTCTATTTCTACGACGAGCAGGTCTGCGATATCGCCGCCGACCTGAAACCCTCGGATCGCGGCGAGCTGGAAATCACCGACCTGAACCGCCGCTACCTGGAAGCCGGCCAACTGAAGGTCGAGCGCCTGGGGCGCGGCTATGCCTGGCTCGACACCGGGACCCACGACAGCCTGATCGACGCGGCCCAGTTCGTGCAGACCATCGAGCACCGCCAGGGCCTGAAGATCGCCTGCGTCGAGGAGATCGCCTGGCGCAAGGGCTTCATCACCACCGACGACCTGACCCGCCTGGCCGAGCCGCTGCGCAAAAACGACTACGGCAACTACCTGCTGCGCATCGCCGAGGGCCTTTAGGGGCAGGGAAGTCGGTGAGGCGGGCGGCCGCCGGAAGGGAGCATCCCCTCTTAAGGGGCGCGCCGGATTTGTCAGCCAGTTGGCAATTGAATTCGCAACGCGCCAGGAGCAGGATTCATCCTCATGCCGCACGTGACGTTCACCGCCAACCTGCAGCGCCACCTCGACGCGCCGTCGCTCGAGGTCGGTGGGACGAGCGTGGGCGAAGTGCTGGAGGCGGTCTTCGCGCAGAAACCGCGCCTGCGTTCCTACATCGTCGACGATCAGGGCCGGCTGAGGCGCCACGTGAACCTCTTCGTGAATTCCCGGATGATCGCCGACCGTACGGGCCTTGGCGATGCGGTGCGGCCCGACGACGAAGTCTTCGTATTCCAGGCGCTCTCAGGGGGATAGGGCGGACATCATGGCGCAGGATCTCTTCGTGGCGACCCGCAAGGGACTCTTTGTGGTGGACGGTGAGGGCCCGGCTCTCCCGCGTGCGATCGGTTTCCTCGGCGATCCGGTCAGCGCCTTCCTGCAGGACCCGCGCGACGGCTGTTTCTATGCGGCGCTCAACCTGGGCCACTTCGGCGTGAAGCTGCACCGCTCGGAGGACGGCGGCGCCCGCTGGACCGAGCTGCCGGCGCCCGCCTTTCCCGTCGGCATGGCCGCCAACGGGGAAAGCGAAAAGGCGCCGAGCGTGTCGCTGATCTGGACCCTGGCGGCGGGCGGTGACGAGCAGCCCGGCCGTCTCTGGGCGGGTACAATCCCCGGCGCCCTGTTCCGCTCCGACGACCGCGGCGAGACTTGGCACTTGGTCGAGAGCCTGTGGAACCAGCCGTCCCGCCCGGAATGGTTCGGCGGCGGCTACGACGATCCGGGCATTCACTCGATCTGCGTCGACCCGCGCGACGGCGACCGGCTGATCGTCGGCATCTCCTGCGGCGGTGTGTGGCGCAGCGAGGACAGCGGCGGGAGCTGGGTCCTGGGCGGTAAGGGGCTCGCCGCCACTTACATGCCGCCGGACCGCGTCGACGATCCGACGATCCAGGACCCGCACCGCCTCGCGGTCTGCCCGACGGCGCCGGAGACTGTGTGGTGTCAGCACCACTGCGGCATCTTTCGCTCCGACGACGGCGGACTGCATTTCGTGCAGATCACCGACGTCCCTCCATCAGCTTTCGGCTTCGCCGTCGCCGCACACCCGCAGGACCCCAGGACCGCGTGGTTCGTGCCGGCCGTGAAGGACGAGTGCCGTGTGCCGGTGGACGGCCGCTTGGTGGTGACCCGCACGCGCGACGGTGGTGCCAGCTTCGAATCCCTGGCTCAGGGGCTGCCGCAGGAGGGCGCCTACGATCTGGTCTACCGCCACGCCCTGGATATCGATGCCGAGGGCCGGGCCCTCGCCATGGGCTCGACCACCGGCGGGCTATGGGTCAGCGGCGATGGTGGCGAATCCTGGCGCCTGCTCTCGGCCCATCTGCCGCCAATCGCCCAGGTCTCTTTCGCGGACCGTTCCTGACCGCACCGCTTGCCTGCCTACGGGTTTTGCGGTTCGCTGGCGGGGCCATGATGGCACCGGAGGATCCGAGTCGTGAGCGACCAGAAAGCACCGCTCTATTACGCCGACTACCTGCAGCTCGACCGCCTGCTCTCCGCCCAGTCGCCGGAGAGCGCGCGGCTCGGCAGGCCGGCGCACGACGAGATGCTGTTCATCATCGTGCACCAGGCCTACGAACTGTGGTTCAAGCAGATCCTGCACGAACTGGGACGCATCGACGGCACCTTCGCCAGCGAAAGCCTGGATGCCCGCGATATCGGCCGCGCCGTCGCCGGGCTGGAGCGCATCGAGCGCATCCTGAAGCTGCTGATCGGCCAGCTCGACGTGCTGGAGACCATGACGCCGCTGGATTTCCTGGAGTTTCGCGACCTGCTGTTCCCGTCCTCCGGCTTCCAGTCGCTGCAGTTCCGCCTCATCGAAATCGGCCTGGGCCTGCGCCGCGGCGACCGCGTCGGCTTCGAGGCCAAACCCTTCGATGCGCGGCTGAGCGCCGCCGACCGCGAAACCCTTCAGGCTGCCGAGGCACGGCCCAGCCTCAGCGACCGCCTGGAAGCCTGGCTGGAGCGCACGCCCTTTGTGGAACTGGGCGGCTATCGCTTTCAGGAGAGCTACCGCGCCGCCGTCGCGCGAATGCTCGACGCGGACGAAGCCACGCTGGAGGCCAACAGCGCGATTGGCGAGGCGGAGAAGGCGGCGGGCCTGGCCGGCCTGGAGGCCGCCCGCGAGCGCTTCGAGGCGATTTACGACGAGACGCGCTACACCGCGCTGGAAGCCCAGGGCGCCTGGCGGTTGTCGTGGCGGGCGCTGCAGGCGGCGCTGTTTATCACCCTGTACCGCGACGAGCCGGTGCTGCAACTGCCGTTCCGGCTGCTCAGCCTGCTGATGGACATCGACGAGACCATGACCGCCTGGCGCTACCGCCACGCCCTGATGGCCCAACGCATGATCGGCATGAAGCTGGGCACCGGCGGTTCGGCCGGCCACGACTACCTGAGCGAGGCGGCGCGGCGCTACCGGGTGTTCGGCGACCTCTTCGCGCTTTCCACTTTCCTGCTGCCGCGCTCGGCCCTGCCGCCGTTGCCTGAGCGGCTGCGCCACGCCATGGGGTACCGCTACGCGGCGGAGCGGACATGAATCAGAGCTACAAACCCCATTTCAGCCGCTTCCTGGCGGCGGCGCCCGGGCGACTGCACTTTGCGGCCCACAGTCATCACTACTGGCCCGACGTTACCTTCGATGCGCAGGTGGAATGCTGGCAGGATGCCGCGCGCCTGGCCGGCGGCAAGTGGGATCACGTCCTGGGCACGGTGATGCCGGAGGTGCAGCGCGGCATTGCGCGCCATCTGGGGCTTCCCGATCCGGCGAGCCTCGCTTTTGCGCCCAACACACATGAATTCGTCAAGCGGCTGCTGTCCTGCCTCCCGTCCTCCCCGGCGTCCGGGCAGGTGCCGCGCATCCTCACCAGCGACGGCGAGTTCCACAGCTTCAGCCGCCAGGTGGCGCGTCTGGAAGAAGACGGTCTGGCCGCCGTCACCCGCGTTGCGGTCGAGCCGGTCGCCGATTTCTCCGCGCGCTTTGCCGCGGCGGCGCAGGAGGCCGCCTACGACCTGATCTTCTTCAGCCAGGTGTTCTTCAATTCCGGATTCGCGTTGGGCGATCTCGACGCGCTGGTCGCGCGCCTGCCGGCGGAGCCCTTTGTCGTCATCGACGGCTACCACGGTTTCCTGGCGCGGCCGGCCGATCTGGGCGCCGTCGCCGAACGCGCGTTCTATATGGCCGGCGGCTACAAGTACGCCATGTCGGGCGAGGGGGTCTGCTTCCTGCATGCCCCGGCCGGCTATGGCGCCCGGCCGCGCGATACCGGCTGGTACGCCGCTTTCGGTGCGCTGCAGCAGGCCGCCGGCGGCGCCGTGGCCTATGCCGGGGACGGCGGGCGCTTCCTCGGGGCCACCTTCGCTCCCGTCGGCCTCTACCGCCTGCGGGCGGTGTTAAGGCTGCTGGAGGCGGTCGGCCTGGACGTTGCCGGCATCCACGCTCATGCCCGTGCCTTGCAGGACCGCTTCCTGGCGGGGCTGAGGGCGCAGCCGGGCGGCGTGCTGCCGGTCGAGCGTCTGCTGCTCGATCCCGCCCGGGTGCCTTGCGGCAACTTCCTCACCTTCGATCTGGGCAGCGAAGCGGCGGCCGGCACGGTGCATGGCCGGATGAAGGCAGCGGAGATCGCCACCGACTTCCGCGGCGCGCGGCTCAGGCTGGGCTTCGGGATCTATCAGGATGCGGACGACGTCGACGCGCTGCTGGCGCGCCTCGCAGCGATTTAGGGCTCAGCCGGGCTCTTCGGTGGCGGGTGCGCCGCCCAGCGGCAGGATGCTGGTGATCCGCTTGGCGCGCAGCTCGGCCACCGGGCGGTTGGGGAAGGTCTGCTTGCAGATGGTGATGCCGACAAGGCCCTGGGGCAGCCCATTGTCGTCCAGCAGAGGCAGCAGCAGGCGCTCGCCGTAGCCCGGGCGGTCCCACTCGTGATACAGCCGGCCGACGACGATGCTGACCGCCGGCTTCTCAACGCAGGCGCGGAAATAGCGCAGTACCTTATCGCGCGCTTCGGCGGCGAGGATCTCGTCCAGGCACTTGCCGACCAGGGGGTAGTCGTAGCGGGCGCGGATGTTCTCTCCGGCCAGGCGATAGCGCAGTCGGGCCCCTTCGGGCTCGTAATCCATCAGCCAGATGTCCGACAGGATGCGCGGCATGGCATCCGGCGTCAGATCGCTGCGCGACGGCGGGCGGTCGTCGTAGCCGGCCGCGAGCCAGGTATCCAGTAGCATCAGCGCTTCTTTGCTCACCAGGTAGCTGCGGGCGGTGGCGGCGATTTCGCGCCAGTGGGGGAAGAACGCTGAGACCGGCGCGGATGTCGAAAAGATGATGCCTACCCCTAGCTTGCCGTTCCGCGACGCCGAACGGTCGTCGGCCCCTGCCTTCGCAAGCTGCCCGACCAAAGGTCGCTCTTCAAGCTCTTTGATAAGGTTTCAGCAGGTTGCCGGTGCGCGGCCTTTGAGAGCCGGTCGCAGGCCGGCAACCTGCTGAAGAGATGCATCGTCCGACTTTGGGCCTGACGATGCGGTGGGCGAAGGCGTCAGTTGCCGTCTTTTCCTCTCGGCGTCACGCCGGGGATGATTCCAGGCAACGGGTCGGGAGATGATACCGGCCTGGGGGCCGGGGTGGTCGTCGATGTGGACGCCGGAACCGGTGTCGATGCGGGTTTAGGCGCAAAGGCCGGAGCCGGTGCGGGCTTCGGCGCCGATACGGGTGCCGGGGCCGGGGTGGGTGCCGGTGCCGGTGCCGGCATCGGACGCGGCTCCGGTGACGCGGACAGCTTCTGAGCAGCCTTGCGGACCTCAGCCTTTTGCGTTGCCCGCTTGGCGCCGGCGATCTTCTTGGCGCCGGCTTTCTTGGCAGCGGTCTTCTTGGCCGGGGCCTTCTTCTTCGCGACCTTCTTCCGGGCCGCCGCCTTCTTCGTGGCGGTCTTCTTCGCCGCGATCTTCTTGGCGCCGGCCTTTTTGGCAGCGGCCTTCTTGGCCGGAGCCTTCTTCTTGGCGGTCTTTTTGGCGACCTTCTTCTTAGCCGCAGCCTTCTTGGTGGCGGTCTTCTTCGCCGCGATCTTCTTGGCGCCGGCTTTCTTGGCAGCGGTCTTCTTCACCGCCACCGTCTTCTTGGCGGTCTTTTTGGCGACCTTCTTCTTGGCCGCGGCCTTCTTCGCAGCGGTCTTCTTCGCTGCGATCTTCTTGCTGGCCGCTTTCTTTGCGGCTGTACGTTTGGTTGCCATGCAGGTCCCCCTATTGCTCCTAGTGTCTGTCAGGTTCTGACGAGCGTGTTGAGGTGAAAGAAATCACGCAATCTTGCAGCTCCATCCCCTGCGACGGACAAGAACTCATCGGTTCGAGTCCGCGACTGAAACTACGGGGCGCATCTTCAAGCAAAATGGAGTCGCTTCACAAGAGGCAATGCACCACGGAGCACGAAGTCATTCTGCTGTTGCCGGTGGATCGCACGCCGCAGCGGTCGCTGATCCTGCGAGGATGGTGTCGTTGGGCACCGATGACGGAGGCTCGATGACGGGGGTCCGATGACGGGGGTCCGATGGTGGAGGTCCGATCACCAGGGATCAGGTCTTCGTGTTGCTCTTCAGGGCGCACGGCCTACTCCTTCGGGGTGAATGGTTACGCTCTCTGTGCTGTCCGCCACCGCTTTTGCCTGCGCATGCCGCGGGCCGGCGTCCGATATCCTCGCCGCAGTATCCTTGCCGAAGTCTGGGCCGAAGTCTGGAAGAGCCGGGGGTCGGTAGGTCCCAACAGCCATGCCTTCTGGGGAGGTCAGTCCCATGCTGAAGAACGTTTCCCACTCCGGCGGCGTCGAAGACGTCGGCGAGATCCTGTTCAACACGCCTTTCGGATACATGCTGCCCGACGCCGCGGCGTCGGAAGAATGCCTGCTGCCGGTGGCCGAGCGCACCATGGATGCGCTGATCTCTCTCGGCAGCGCGATGGGCGACGCGGCGACGCCGCCGGCCCCGGCACTCGACTCGCCGATCCCGGCAGCCTTCACCTATCTCGGCCAGTTCGTCGATCACGACGTCACCGCGCGTACCGACCGCGAAAACGGTCTCAGCCGAATCTCGCAGGCCGACGGCCGGCCGCGGCCTTTCACGCCGGCACCGCCTGCCGAAGTGGTCGCCGGCCTGAAGAACGGGCGGCGCCCCCAACTCGACCTCGACAATCTCTATGGCGACGGTCCGGCGCTCATCGCCGGGTCGGATACCGAGGCTTCGGCGCTCTACGATCCGGCGACCGGCAAGCTGATTCTGCAGGATCTCGGACCCGGCCTGATCGACCTGCAGCGCAATGGCCGCAGCGCCGTGATCGGGGACGGGCGCAACGACGAGAACGTGAACGTCAGCCAGTTGCACGCCGCCTTCGCCGCCTTCCACAACAAGGTTGTCGACCTGGTCGGCGGGGCGCCGTCGCCGGCGCAGAAGTATGCCAAAGCACGCCAGATCGTCCGCTGGACCTATCAGTACATCGTCGCCTACGACTATCTGACCCGGGTCTGCGATGCCGACGTGGTGAACGAGGTGGTGCGCAACGGGCCGTTCTTCTTCGGGCCCGGCACCGGTGGCACGGAGCTGTTCATGCCGATCGAGTTTTCGGTGGCCGGCTTCCGATTCGGCCACTCGATGATCCGGCCGTCCTACAAGCTGAATACCGGATCGCCGGTGAATATCGAAACCCTGCTGGGCGTATCCCACGCGCGGGCGCCGGCCGACGACCTGCTGGAGGAAGTCGCCGGCCAATGGCGCCTGAAGGCCGCGAACCTGATTCACTGGTCCAACTTTCTGGAATTTCCCGCCAGCCCGGCGCCGCAAAAGGCGCGCAAGATCGACCCGCTGATCGCCAAGGGGCTGTTCGACCTGCCTTTCGAGTCCGCCTCCGGCCCGGCCGCGATGATCCGCCATCTCGCGCAGCGGAACCTCTGCCGCGGCTATCTGCTCAGCGTGCCGACCGGCCAGGCGGTGGCCGGGGCCATGGGCATCGTGCCGCTGGTCGAGCACGAACTGAGCGACGGCGAGGACGCCGCGGTGAAGGACGCCATCGAGTATGGCCGGTTCCAGCGCCGCACGCCGCTGTGGTACTATCTGCTGCGCGAGGCCAAGGTGCAGAAGAACGGCGACTCCCTGGGGGCCGTGGGCAGCCGGCTGGTCGCCGAGACGCTGATCGGCTTCCTGAAGCACGACCCCAACAGCTTCCTTAACAACCGCCACCACGCCCGGGTGACCGGCGCCGGGATCAAGGTGCCGGGGCGTTTCCAGCCGATCGGTTCGCTGGCCGACATGATCGACTACGCCGGCCTGCAGAAGTAGGGGCGGGCGCCGGGCACGGGCCGAGGACGAAACCCAGGCACGAAAAAGGGGCTGGCCGAAACCGGCCAGCCCCTTTTCCCGTGTGTTGGCTCCGCGGGCAGGACTCGAACCTGCGACAAGGCGGTTAACAGCCGCCTGCTCTACCAACTGAGCTACCGCGGATCAGGATATGATCCACCGGCCGGGTCACCCCGGCGCGGCGAAGCGAGGTTATATCAAACCCCCCGGGCGGCTGCAAAGAATTTGCAGGAAAAAATACGGCCATTTTCCGCGGGCTCCCAAGGCCCGGTGAGGGAGGCGCGAGGAAGGGGGCGAGGGAGGGCGTGAGGGAAGGGTGGGCGCCCGCCGGGCTGCCCCGCGCTCAGGCGCCGGCGACCACCGCCAGCACGCATTCCGCCACCGACCGATAGGTGGAATTGGGCATATGGAACCAGCGCAGGAACTCGGCGGTCGCCACATCGCCGGACAGCCAGAGTTCCAGGTACGACTGGCTGATCGGGTGCAGCCGTTCGGGCAGGCACGTGAGGATATCCTGTCTGATGGTCCCGGTCTCCGTTCTGTGGGGCGTGCCGTCGGCTCCCCTTCGGTTCTTCGGCTGGGGACAAGCCTAGACCGCTATGCTTAACGATTGCTGTAGAGCGTGCCGGCGCTGTGGCGGGGCTGCGGGCCGGACAAGCACGATGTTCACTTTTTGTTCTTGACGCCCGGCATTGGGGCCGTCTAGTCTTTCGGCCAGTCAACAGGCGCGGGCCGGCAGCACGGACGGCGCCTCTCATCGGGAAGAGGGAGTGGGGACATGCAGGCATATGGCCAGGGATATGGGCTGAACGGCATCAATCGCCTTCAGGGCCTCCGACCGTCGCTTTGGGAACGCCTGGCCAGCGGCGTGGCCGCCCTGGGCACCTTCGCGTTCTTCTTCTCGGCGGTGGGCTACGGCTGGTACAGCCTGCTGCTGGCGATGGCCCGCTAGGCACCCCCCGCATCCGCACAGGCGCCGACGCCGGCCGGATCGCGGCGGTGGCAGGGGGCGTTTCAGACGATCTGTGTTGGGGAGGCGAGGTGGAGGCCCGGGCCGGACTCGAACCGGCGTGCAAGGATTTGCAATCCTCTGGATAACCACTCTCCCACCGGGCCTTCGGGGAAGGGGCGAAGCTATACTGCCGGCTCCCGCTTCGGTCAAGCTGGCTGCCGCGCCTTTGCGGGCGTGAACCGGGACCGCAAAAGGCCGGGCAGGGCCGCCGGTGCCGGCGCTGGTTCTGTCGCGTTGTTTTCGCGCGCAGAGACGCTTATAAACCGAGGCCTGACGTGGCGGGAGCCAACCTTGGCCTCCGGCGCGCCGGCCTGCGGGTCCCACCCTACCGGATCTGAGGCCTTGGGATCGCAGCAACGCGGGACAGGGATCGACATGACGGACTTCGCAGCAGCACGCCTCAATATGGTGGAAAGTCAGATCCGCACCAACAAGGTGACGGATCCGCGCATCGTCGGGGCTTTCGAAACCGTGCCCCGGGAAGTCTTCGTCGGCGAGGCGAAGCGCGGCATTGCCTATGTTGACGAGGATCTCGAGGTGGCGCCCGGGCGCTTCCTGATGGAGCCCATGGTGCTGGCCCGGCTGCTGCAGGCGGCAGCGCCCAAGCCCGGCGACATGGCGCTGGATATCGGCTGCGCCACCGGCTACTCCACCGCGGTCCTCGCCCAGCTGGCGGAAACCGTGGTCGGCCTGGAAGGCGAGCGCGCGCTGATGGATGCGGCGAATCGGACCCTCAATGCCCTCGACGTGGACAACGCCGTGGTCGTCGAAGGGACGCTCACGGCCGGTTATCAGAAGCAGGCGCCCTACGACGTGATCGTTTTCCAGGGCGCGGTCAGTGCGATTCCGGACAACGTGAAACGCCAGCTCGCCGACGGCGGGCGGCTGGTCGCCGTGGTCGTCGACGCGGCGGATATCGGCCGCGGCACCCTGGTCCAGCGTGCCGGCGATGGTTTTTCCAGCCGCACCCTGTTCGATGCGGCGACGCCGATGCTGCCTGGTTTCGCGCGGGAAATCGGTTTCGTTTTCTGAGTTTTCTTCTAGGTTTTCTGGCGGCTTTGTTCTCGCCGGGGCGGTTCCTCGGCGGGCATGGGGTTGAAGTCGACCCGGTCCTTGATCAGATACTGAACGGGGTCGATCTCATTCTTACAGCGGGGAAAGCGTTGGCATGCGAGCAATGACAGCGGTGCGGCAGGTGAGCCTTTTGGCGGGGGTTCTGGCCGTGATTGCAGGGGGGGCCGGCAGCCTGCCGGCGGCGGCGCAAAGCCTGGATGACGCCCTGATCCTCACATATCAGTCGAATCCGACGCTGAGCGCGGCGCGGGCCGAACTGCGGGCGGTGAACGAGCGGGTGCCGCAGGCCCTGTCCAACTGGCGCCCGAGCGTCGAACTGCGGGGCTCCGCCGGCAAGGCCTACGTCGACGGCATCCGCCCGAGCGACGACAACGAAGGCAGCAGCCCGGCCACCGCCGACCTGACGGTGACCCAGCCGCTTTATCGCGGCGGGCGCACCATTGCCGGAACCGAACGTGCGGAGAACGAAGTGCTGGCCCAGCGTGCGCGGCTGGCGAGTACCGAGCAGACCGTGCTGCTGAACGCCGTTGTCGCCTACGCCGATGTGTGGCGCGACCAGTCGGTGCTGGAACTGAACATCAACAACGAGCAGGTGCTGTCGCGCCAGTTGGAGGCGACCCAGGACCGCTTCGACGTCGGGGAACTGACGCGCACTGACGTCGCGCAATCGGAAAGCCGCCTGTCCAGCGCGACCGCCGACCGCATCGGCGCCGAAGGCAATCTGACCTCCAGCCGCGCCATTTTCGAGAACGTGGTGGGCAGCTATCCGGGCAGGCTGATCCAGCCGCCACTGCCGGGCGACCTGCCGGGAACCCAGGACGCCGTCGTCGAAGCCGCCGCCGCGGCCAATCCCTCGGTGCTGGCGACGACCTTCGACGAACTGGCCGCCCAGCGCAGCGTGCGCGAGGTGGAGGGCGAGCTGCTGCCGCGCGTCGAACTGCAGGGTTCGGTCGGCTATCAGCACGAGAATTCCTCGCGCTACAGCGAGAACCGCAATGCCGAAATCCTGGCCGTCGTCACCGTGCCGCTGTACCAGCAGGGCTCGGTATCCAGCCGCGTACGCGAATCCAAGCAAGTCGCCAGCCAGCGCCGCCTGCTGGTCCGCGAGGCCCTGCGCCAGGCCCGCGAGGATGCGATTTCCGGCTGGGAAAGCCTGTTGACGGCGCGGGCCCAGATCGCCGCCCTGCAGCAGAGCGTCCGTGCCAACGAGATTGCCCTGGAGGGTGTACGCCAGGAAAATGCCGTCGGTGCGCGTACGGTTCTCGACGTGCTGGACGCCGAGCAGGAATTGCTCGATGCCCAGGTCAGCCTGGTCAGCGCCCAACGCGACGAAATCGTTGCGACTTATCAGGTGCTGACCGCCATCGGCCGCATGACGGCGGCGGACCTGCGCCTGAATACCGTGGTTTACCAGCCGGAATCGGACTATAGCGCGGTGCGCGACACCTGGTTCGACCTGGATGCGCCCGGGGCCAACGACGAGGCCGGCAACCAATAGCGGCGGTCTTTACGCCGTTTGGTTAACAGAAAATTTCCGCTTTCCGGCTATCCAGTGTTACAAGACCGCTTTGGTGGCGGGCGTGAATGACGGGTCAATGCGCCTGTTTGGATGCCGGCCTCCGAAGCTGGGGTCTTTAGAAACCGGGTTTTGTGGGGCCGTAGTGGCCGGAGAGGCATGAGCAGCAAGCCGGAAGCGCAGAACGAACCGACGATGGAGGAAATCCTTGCCTCCATTCGTCGAATCATCTCCGAAGACGAGCCGCAGGATGGCAAGCCGGCGGCTGCGCCAGCGGCTGAGCCACCCGCTGCACCGAAGGCTGCCGCGCCGGCCGCGCCATCCGCCCCGCCGGCCGCCCCGCCAGCCGCTGGGTCGCCCGCGGCCGGAGGGGGCGCCGACAACATCCTCGACCTGACCAAGATGGTGGCCGAAGACGGCAGCATCGTCGATCTGGAGGCCGAGGCGGCGGCCGAAGAGCCGGCCGCAGAAGAGCCAACCGAAGAGCCGTCGGCCGAAGAGCCTGATGCCTCGGAAGAAACTGCTCCCGAGGCCGCCGAGCCCGAATCCGAGGCTGCCGATGCGGCACCGGAAGAGGCCGTGTCCGAAGAGACCGGGTCTGAAGCGGAGGCTGCTGAAGAAGCGCCCGCCGAGGACGAGGCCCCAGCGGAAGAGCCTGCCGCTGAAGAGCCCGCCGCCGAGACGCCTGCCGAAGAGGCCGAGGCCGCTGCCGATGTCGATGAGGCGCCCGCGGAAGAGGCTGCGCCCGAGGAAGAACCTGTTCCCGAAGATCCTGTTGAAGACGAGCCGGAACCTGTCGGCCAGGCCCTGGCGCCGGCCGGCGATGGGGACGGCAACGAGTACGTTTCCGCGGCGACCGCGACGGAGGCCACCGCCTCCCTGGCGGCGGTCACCAAGGCGGCGATGGCCAACCGCCAGGACGCTGCCATCGCGATCGGCGGCGGGCGGACCCTCGAGGAACTGGTACGGACCTCCCTGGCCCCGGAACTGAAGGGCTGGCTGGACGAAAATCTCCCCGATTTGGTAGAACGCATCGTTCGCGAGGAGATCAGGAAAATGGTACGCCGCGCCGAAGACCAGTAGGCTCCCCCGGAAATTCCTTCTATTTGAGCGGAATCCCGGGCGGTCAGGCCGGGAGTTTCCCGGCGATCTGACCGGGGAGCGGCCTGCTGCTATGGCGCTGCGGCCTCCCATCTGATAGACCCCTCCGCAAATTCCAGCGTCCCCGCCGTCTCTCGGCCGGCGGACGCCGTGCCAATGCGACAGTTCAAGAGGACCGCCAGCAATGCTGGATAAGACCTATCGGCCCGAAGAGGTCGAGGATCGGCAGTATTCCCGTTGGGAAGCCGCGGACGCCTTCTCCGCCAAGTTCGATGCCGCCAAAGAGCCTTTCACCATCATGATCCCGCCGCCCAACGTGACGGGCAGCCTGCACATGGGTCATGCGCTGAACAACACCATCCAGGACATCCTCTGCCGCTACCAGCGCATGCAGGGCCGCGACGTCCTCTGGCAGCCGGGCACCGACCATGCCGGCATCGCCACCCAGATGGTGGTGGAGCGCCAGCTGGCCGGCGAGGGGATCGAACTGGACCGCGGCATGCCGCTGGCGCCGGGCAACACCCGCCAGATCGGCCGCGACGAGTTCATCGAGCGGGTGTGGAAATGGCGCGAGCAGTCCGGCGGCACCATCCTGAAGCAGCTGCGCCGGCTCGGCGCCTCCTGCGACTGGGCGCGCGAGCGCTTCACCATGGACGAGGGGCTCTCCGAGGCGGTGCTGAAGGTCTTCGTGACCCTGTACCGCGAGAAGCTGATCTACCGCGACAAGCGCCTGGTGAACTGGGACCCGCGCTTCCACACCGCGATCTCCGACCTGGAGGTCGAGCAGAAGGAGGTGAACGGCCACCTCTGGCACTTCCGCTATCCCATCGAGGGTGAAGAGGGCCGCTTCATTACCGTGGCGACGACCCGGCCGGAGACCCTGCTGGGCGACACCGCGGTGGCGGTGCACCCGGACGACGAGCGCTACAAGGATCTGCTCGGCAAGCACGCCATCCTGCCGCTGGTGGGCCGCCGCATCGCCATCGTGGCCGACGACTATGCCGACCCGGAGCAGGGCTCCGGCGCGGTGAAGATCACCCCGGCGCACGACTTCAACGACTTCGAGGTCGGCAAGCGCCACGGCCTGGAGATGATCAACGTCTTTGACCGCGACGCCCATCTGAACGATACGGTGCCGGAGGCCTACCGCGGCCTCGACCGCTTCGAGGCGCGCAAGCGCATCGTCGCCGACATGGAAGAATTGGGCCTGCTGGAGAAGATCGACGACCATCGCCACATGGTGCCGCACGGCGACCGCTCCGGCGTGCCGATCGAGCCCTACCTGACCGACCAGTGGTACGTGAACGCCGGCGAACTGGCCAAGCCGGCCATCGCCGCGGTGGAGAACGGCAAGACCGTCTTCGTGCCCAAGCAGTGGGAGAAGACCTATTACGAGTGGATGCGCAACATCCAGCCGTGGTGCATCTCGCGCCAGCTATGGTGGGGCCATCAGGTGCCGGCGTGGTACGGGCCCGACGGCGCGGTCTTCGTCGCCCACGACGAGGGCGAAGCGGCCGGGCAGGCCCAGGCGCACTACGGCAAGGCGGTGGACCTGACCCGCGATCCCGACGTGCTGGACACCTGGTTCTCCTCGGCGCTGTGGCCGTTCTCGACGCTCGGCTGGCCGGAGGAAACCGAAGCCCTGAAGCGCTACTACCCCGGCGACGTGCTGGTCACCGGCTTCGACATCATCTTCTTCTGGGTCGCCCGCATGATGATGGACGGCCTGCATTTCATGGACGGCGAGGCGCCCTTCCACACCGTCTACATCCATGCCCTGGTGCGCGACGAGAAGGGCCAGAAGATGTCGAAGTCCAAGGGCAATGTCCTGGACCCGCTGGACCTCATCGACAAGTTCGGCGCCGACGCGGTGCGCTTCACCCTGACGGCGCTGGCCGCCCAGGGCCGCGACATCAAACTGGCCGAAAGCCGTATCGAGGGCTACCGCAACTTCTGCACCAAGATCTGGAACGCGGCGCGCTTCTGCGAGATGAACGAGTGCCGCTACGACGCCGGCTTCGATCCCGCCGCCAACAGCCAGCGGGTCAACCGCTGGATCGTCAGCCAGTTGGCCCAGGTCGAGCCGAAGGTGCGCCGCGCCATCGAGGACTACCGCTTCAACGAGGCGGCTCAGGCGCTGTACCAGTTCGTCTGGAACACTTACTGCGACTGGTACCTGGAATTCGCCAAGCCGTTGTTCCAGGGCGACGACGAGGCCGGCAAGGCCGAGACCCGGGCGACGGCCCAGTGGGTGCTGCACCAGGCGCTGTATCTGCTGCACCCGATCATGCCGTTCCTCACCGAGGAACTGTGGCAGCAGACCGGGGAAGGCGACAGCCGTCTGATGACGACGGATTCCTGGCCGGTCTTCGCCGACAGCCTGATCGATGCCGAGGCCGACGCGGCGCTCGGCTGGGTGGTGCGGCTGGTTAGCCAGATCCGCGCCGTGCGCTCCGAGATGAACGTGCCGCCGGGGGCGCGAATCGCCCTCATCGTCAACGACGCCACAGCCACCACCAAGGCGCGCTTTGCCGACTACGAGGCGCTGATCAAGACCCTGGCGCGGGTCGAGACCCTGGCCTTCGACCAGCCGGTGCCCAAGGGGTCGGTGCAGGACGTGCTGGACGAGTGCGCCCTGGTGCTGCCGCTGGCCGAGGTCATCGACCTGGACCAGGAACGCCAGCGCCTGAAGAAGGAAATGGACAAGCTGAACGGCGAGATCGTGAAGCTCGACAAAAAGCTGTCCAACGAGCAGTTCCTCGCCAAGGCGCCGGAAGACGTGGTGGCCGAGCAGCGCGAACGCCTTGACGACAGCCGTCTGACGATGGTCAAGCTGCAGAGCGCCCTGGAGCGTCTGGCCTCCGCATAAGCCGGTGGAGAACTACGGTGGATGGCCTTGGAAATATTCTACAAATCAGTGATTTGAAGGGTTTTCTTGAAGGTCAGTGGGAGCTCAAGCGGCGGCTCGACGACCGCCACGCCGACCAGCAGGGCCGGCTGACCGGCGCGGCGGTCTTCAGCGCGGACGGCGCGGATTTGCAGTACCGCGAGGCGGGCCGTCTGGTGATCGGCGGGCCAGCCGATCCGGTGCACGAGGGCCCGGCGCTGCAGTCCTACCGCTACGCCTTTCCCGCGCCGCAGCGCGCGAGCGTCCACTTTCGCGATGGGCGTTACTTCCACGACCTGGACCTGTCGGGCGGCGCCTGGCGCTGTACGCACCTCTGCGATCCAGACCGCTACGAGGGCGCGTTCACCGTGCTGGACGCCGATACCTGGCGTGTGGTCTGGACGGTGGCCGGCCCGCGCAAGGACCTGACACTTGACAGCACCTATCGCCGGGGGCTGTAAGATGGGGTTCGAAATTCGCGTGAACCAAGATTTAGGGGACGGCATAAGATGACGACGATCGATCTGCAGGCGCGCCACGACACCCTGGCGGCGACGCTGTGGCCGAGCCAGGGCCGCCTGGCGGAGATGAGCGGCCCGGTCCGGGCAACCTTGCTGGCGGTGGTCGGCTCGTTGCTGCTCTACGCCTCGGCCAAGGTCCAGGTGCCGTTCTACCCGGTGCCGATCACCATGCAGACCTTCGCCGTGCTGGTCATCGGCATGGCCTACGGCTGGCGCCTGGGCGGTGCCACCGTTGCGCTGTACCTGGCCCAGGGCGCCCTGGGGCTGCCGATTTTCGCCGGCACCCCGGAAAAGGGCCTCGGTCTCGCCTACATGGCCGGTCCGACCGGCGGCTACCTGCTGGGCTTCCTGGTCGCCGCCGTCGTCGTCGGCTGGCTGGCCGAGCGCGGCTGGGACCGTGGCGTCGTCAGGACCCTGGCGGCCATGGCGCTGGGCACCGGCATCATCCTGGGCCTCGGCGTTGCCTACCTCACCACCCTGATCGGCGCCGAGAAGGCCTTGCAGTTCGGCCTCTATCCCTTCCTCTGGGGTGCGGTCTTCAAGGTCGGCCTTGCCGCCGCCGTCCTGCCGCTGGCCTGGAAGGCGCTGTCCAAGCGTCGCTAGCACCCGGGCGCCAGCCTCGTCCTTCGAGACGGCGGCTTTGCCGCCTCCTCAGGATGAGGCTGGCTTGAGCTCTTGAATAGATTGACCTCATGGTGAGGAGCCCGCGCAGTGGGCGTCTCGAACCACGAGGTCAATCTGCGGCGGCTCAGCAGCCTCCTTCGCCGTTCCGGGGGCTGCCGCCCTGCTTCCCACAGGGCGCATAGCGGCATTCGCATTTCGCGGTGGTGGCGCCCCCTCGCGCCAGTTATCCTCCGCGCTAAATCAGCAAAAACACCCAAAAATTCTAGCGGGATCAAAGCGGGAGCGTCCAAACATGCCACTCGATTCCAAGTCCAAGCCGACCTTCGACAAATCCAAGCTGCCGAGCCGCTACGTCTCGGTCGGCCCGGAGAGCGCGCCCCATCGCTCGTACTACTACGCGATGGGCATGACGGAGGAGGAGATTGCCCAGCCCTTCATCGGCGTGGCGACCTGCTGGAACGAGGCGGCACCCTGCAACATCTCGCTGTCGCGCCAGGCCCAGTCGGTCAAGCGCGGCGTGAAGGCCGCCGCCGGCACCCCCCGCGAATTCTGCACCATCACCGTCACCGACGGCATCGCCATGGGCCACCAGGGCATGAAGTCGTCCCTGGTCAGCCGCGACCTCATCGCCGATTCCGTCGAGCTGACCATGCGCGGCCACTGCTACGACGCCCTGGTCGGCCTGGCCGGCTGCGACAAGTCGCTGCCCGGCATGATGATGGCCATGGTGCGCCTGAACGTACCTTCGGTGTTCATGTACGGCGGCTCCATCCTGCCGGGCCGCCTGCACGGCAAGGACATCACCGTGCAGGACGTCTTCGAGGCGGTCGGCGCTCACTCGGCCGGCAACATGAGCGACGATGAACTCCATGCCGTCGAATGCGCGGCCTGTCCCTCGGCCGGGTCCTGCGGCGGCCAGTTCACCGCCAACACCATGGCCTGCGTGTCGGAGGCCATCGGCCTGGCGCTGCCCGGCTCGGCCGGCGCCCCGGCGCCTTATGAGTCGCGCGACGCCTACGCCGAGGCCTCGGGCCACGCGGTGATGAAGGCGCTGGCGCTGGGCATCCGGCCGCGCGATATCGTGACGCGCAAGTCGCTGGAAAATGCCGCCCGCGTCGTCGCCTGCTCCGGCGGCTCGACCAACGCCGGCCTGCACCTGCCGGCCATCGCCCACGAGGCCGGCATCGACTTCGACCTCGAGGCTGTCACCGAGATCTTCCGCTCGACCCCCTACATCGCCGACCTGAAGCCCGGCGGGCGCTACGTCGCCAAGGACCTCTTCGAGGTCGGTGGCGTGCAGATCATCCTGCGCGCCCTGCTGGATGGCGGCTTCCTGCACGGCGACTGCATGACCGTGACCGGCCAGACCATCGAGGAAAGTCTGGCCGGTGTCGTGCTGCCAACGGATCAGGACGTGGTGCGGTCCTGCGCCGACCCGATCACGCCGACCGGCGGCGTCGTCGGCCTGCGCGGCAACCTGGCGACCGAAGGCGCCATCGTGAAGGTGGCCGGCATGAAGAAGCAGCAGTTCCGCGGCCCCGCCCGGGTGTTCGACTGCGAGGAGGATGCCTTCGAAGCGGTCGACAAGCGCGACTACAAGGAGGGCGAGGTAATCGTCATCCGCTACGAGGGCCCCAAGGGCGGCCCGGGCATGCGCGAGATGCTCTCCACCACCTCGGCGATCTATGGCCAGGGCATGGGCGACAAGGTGGCACTGATCACCGACGGGCGCTTCTCCGGCGCGACGCGCGGCTTCTGCATCGGCCACGTCGGCCCCGAGGCGGCGGTGGGCGGGCCCATCGGCCTGCTGCAGGACGGCGACATCATCGCCATCGACGCCGTGAAGGGCACCATCGAGGTCGAGCTCTCCGACGAGGAACTCGCCAAGCGCCGCGAGACGTGGCAGCCGCGCAAGCACGACTACCAGTCCGGCGCCATCTGGCGTTATGCCGCGACGGTCGGCCCGGCCTACCTCGGCGCCGTCACCCATCCGGGTGCCAAGGAAGAAACCCACGTCTACGCGGATATCTAAGGGCCGACACCATGGCACGCATCGCCTTCGGCGGTTTCCAGCACGAGACCAATACCTTCGCGCCGTCGAAGGCGACCTTTGACGAGTTCCTGAAGCCCGGCGCCTGGCCGGGGCTGACCCGCGGCGCGGCGCTGTTCGATGCGATCGCGGGCATCAACATTCCGGTCGCCGGCTATGTCGAGGCGGCCCAGGCCCAGGGCCACGAGTTGCTGCCGCTGGCCTGGACCAACGCGACGCCGTCGGCCCAGGTGACCGAGGACGCCTACGAGCGGGTGGCGGCGATGCTGCTGGAAGACCTCGCCGGGATGAAGGATCTCGACGCCGTCTACCTGGACCTGCACGGCGCCATGGTGGCCGAGCATGTCGACGACGGCGAGGGCGAGCTGCTGCGCCGGGTGCGCGATCTGGTCGGCCCCGACCTGCCGATCGCCGTCAGCCTGGACCTGCACGCCAACGTGACCCCGGCGATGGTCGAGCTGTCGGACTACCTGGATATCTACCGCACCTATCCGCATGTCGACATGGCGGCGACGGGCCGCCGCGTGGCGGTGCAGCTCGATGCCCTGCTGAAGGGCGCGGGTGGGCGCTTCAAGGCGTACCGCCAGATGCCCTTCATGATCCCGCTGACCAGCGGCTGCACCTACGAGGGACCGGCCAAGGAGGTCTACCGCGAGGTGAAGCTGCTGGCGCAGGAGCCGGGCGTCACCGGCATCTCCTTCGCCTGCGGCTTCTGCCCGGCCGATTTCGACGGTGCCGGCGCCTCGCTGGTCGCCTACGCCACCTCCCAGGCGGCCGCCGACAAGGCTGCCGACAACCTCTTCGAGGCCGCTCTGGAGCGCGAGTCGGCTTTCGCGCTGGAGGCCCTGCAGCCCACGGAAGCGGTGCGCGAGGCGATGCGCATTGCCGCCCACAGCGACAAGCCGGTGGTGCTGGCTGATGCCCAGGACAATCCCGGCGGCGGCGGCAACTCCGACACCACCGGCCTGCTGCGCGCGCTGATCTCCGAGGGGGCCGTGGGCGCCGTGCTGGCCAACCTCTACGATCCGGCGGCGGCCAAGGCCGCCCATGCGGCGGGCGAGGGGGCGGAGATCACCGTTGCCCTCGGCGGCCATTCCAAGGTACCGGGCGACGCGCCGCTGGAAGCGACCTTCAAGGTGCTGCGCCTGGGCGACGGCCAGTGCACTGGCACCGGGCCGTTCTACAAGGGCGCCCACATGAAGCTGGGCCCGACGGCCTTGCTGGAAAAGGACGGCGTCCGGGTGGCGGTCGCCTCGGCCAAGGTGCAACTGGCCGACCAGGCGATGCTGCGCCACCTGGGCATCGAACCCGCCGACCAGAAGATCCTGGCGCTGAAATCCTCGGTTCACTTCCGGGCCGATTTCCAGCCGATCGCCGAGGCGGTGCTGGTGGTGGTGGCGCCGGGCCCGGTGGTGCTGGACAACCGCGACCTGCCGTTCCGGCACCTGCGGGCCGGCCTGCGCATCATGCCGGGCGGTCCCGTGTTCGCGCCGATCGCCGCCGAATAGCGCCAAAAGCCCTGGAAATCAGGGCGCTGGACCGGTTTCCCGGCCTTTTCGTCGATTTGCGCTCTTCGCCACTTGTTAACAGACAGGCGCAATACTTCTCCTGCGGATTGTTTTTCCGGCCGCGGAGTTGCGTGCGGCGGCAAGGAAGCGGGCGGGGGCCCGTTCAGAGGACGGTGGGGCAGATGGGTGCGACAGCCGACGCAGGTTTTATCGAGCAGCAGATTGCGGTGAACCAGCCGGGTCACCTGCAGGGCCCGGACGGCATCGTCGACTGCGAAATCGTGACGCTGTCGCGCCGCGGCGCGCAGGTGCGCCTGCCGGGCGGGCCCGTCGCGATGCCGGGCGGCGAACGCAACCTCTTCCTGTCGATCCGCGACTTCGGGCAGTTGGCCTGCCGCGTTCTCGACGCGGACGGCGACTATGCCGATCTGCAATTCCTCGGCGACCCCGAGACGCTGGACGCCGTGTTCCAGGAAGTCCTCGCCAACCTCGGCGATGCCGAAGGGCAACGCCGCTATCTGCGCCGCTCCGTGCTGTGGCCCGGTACCCTGGCCTGCGGCCACGGCGAGATGGAATGCACCATCCTCAACATGTCGCTGGGCGGTGCCAAGGTGGCGGTGAGCCAGGAACGCGACTGCGCCGGGGGCGTCACCCTGCTGGGCGACCGCTTCGAAGGCCTGTCCGCCACCGTGGTCTGGCAGCGCGGCCGCGTCGTTGGCCTGCAGTTCAAGCAGCCGCCGGCCGAGGTCGCGCGGGTACTGGGCGACCTCCTGCCGGCCATCAAAGTCTCGGCCTGACCTTAATTCCTCATTCCGACGAGGCCCGTGCCACCCACAAATGTCGTCCCGGCACTTGTTGCCGGGACCCCTTGGCGTTAGCGGATGGAGAGGGCATTGGGTCCCGGGGACAAGCCCCGGGCCGACAGCCTTTTAAAGGGCAAAGAGATACTCTTTGACCGCTGGCTTTGACCGCTGGCCAAGCGCCGGCAAATCGGACTATCAGTGACAAGGTAAGGCGCTGGCCGCTGCCGGCCCGCGGTTTCAGCAGCTTGGGGTTCTTGCGTGGAAATCCGATTTCCGATGTGGTTGCGCGTGGTCGACCGGCCGGGCGCGCGGGAGTTTGCGATCCTGTCGGCAGTGGAGGCTTTCTCCCGTGCCCTCATCGCCGGGGTCATTCCGCTGGAAGCCCACGCCCTGCTCGTGGAAGCCCGCACCATCAGCCTGGTCTATGCGGGCGTCGGTATCGTCGCCTTCGCCACCAGCTTCATGGTGCCGCTGGTGCTGTTGAGGGTGCGCCGCAAGTGGATCTTTTCCGCCGGCACCCTGTGCATGGTCATCGCGCCGCTGCTGATGGTGCAATCGCAGATCTGGCCCTTCGTCACCGCGCTGCAGGTCCGCAGCCTGGCGGTGGTCTGCGTGAACATCGCGCTGAACCTCTACATCCTCGATTACATCCGTCGGAAGGACTTCGTCGCCAGCGAGCCGCTGCGCCTCGCCTTTCTCGGCATCTCGTGGTTCGTCGGGCCGGGGCTGGGCATCTTCTGCTACAAGCAGTTCGGCCTGCTGCCGGTCTGCCTGGTCAGCGCGGCTTTCGCCCTCTCGGCGCTGGCCTATTTCTGGTATCTGCGCATCAAGGACAACCCGACGGTGGCGCCGGCCAGGCAGCGACCGCCGATGCCATGGAACAACATCCGCCGCTATCTCAGCCAGCCGCGCCTGCGCCTGGCCTGGATCATTCCGTTCGGGCGCAGCGCCTTCTGGACCACCTTTTTCGTCTACCCGCCGCTCTACATCGTCCAGCAGAACGGCGACGAGGTCATCGTCGCGGTGATGCTGTCGGCAGGGCAGGGGCTGCTGTTCTTCGCGCCGCTGGTCGGCAAGCTCGGCCGGCGCCACGGCATTCGCCGCATCATCATCTGGGCGGCAGTGCTGACCGGCCTGACCTCGATCGTCGCCGGCCTGCTGCAGCCCACCCCCTGGATCACCGCCGGTCTTTTCGTCTTCGCCGCCATCGGGGCGACCGCGCTCGACGCCCTGGGCAACATCCCCTTCCTGCGCGCGGTGCACGCCTATGAACGCTCGGAGATGACCTCGGTCTTTCGCACCTACATCGAGGCGTCGCAGCTGCTGCCCGCCGCGGCCTACGCGGCGGTGCTGACGGTGGCGCCGCTGCCGGCGGTTTTCGTGGTGCTGGGTCTGCTGCTGCTGATCAGCGCCTGGTACGCGCGCTACCTGCCGAAAGCGCTGTGAGCCCGAAGGCGCTGTGAGGGCGGTTCAGTCCCAGGGGCCCTTGCGGTCCGGGGTGCTCTCGTCGCGGGCCCGCCAGGCGCGGCCAGCCCACATCCGGCCGCGCCGTAGCGTCACGCCGCCCGGCGGATCGCCCAGGCCGAACAGCGGCACCGCCTTGTAGCGGAAGACGAAGATGAGCACGACGCCCGCGATGAAGCCGCCGATGTGGGCCCACCAGGCCACGTTGCTGGCCGAGGGACCCGCGGTGGCGGAGAAGAACTGGAAGCCGAACCAGAAGATCAGCAGCAGCCAGGCCGGCAGGTAGAGCGGGATGAAGACGATCGGCACCAGCACCCGCGCCTTGGGATGCAGGATCAGGTAGGCGCCGAGCACGCCGGAGATCGCCCCGCTGGCACCGATCAGCGGCGTGGTGCTGCCGGTATGGAGGGCGACCTGGGTGAGGGCGGCCAAGGCGCCGCAGACCAGATAGAAGACGAGGAAGCGGCCATGGCCCATGGCATCCTCGATATTGTCGCCGAACACCCAGAGGAACAGCATGTTGCCGGCCAGGTGCATGAAGCCGCCGTGCAGGAACTGGTAGGACACCAGGGTGAGCCAGGGGGAGACCAGCGCCAGTTCCGGCGGCAGTTCGGCGGTACCGGTCAGCGAGGCCGGGATGGTGCCCAGGCCGTAGACCAGCCGCAGGTTGCCCCGGTCGCCGAGCATGATCTGCCCAAGATAGATCAGCGCGCAGGCGGCGATCAGCGCCCAGGTGGCCCAGGGCCGCGCGATCAGATAGCGCGGCGTGGTGTCGTGCAGCGGGATGAAGGGCATCGGCCCTAGCGGATGTCGTGCCCGGGGACGTCCCTCAGGCGGCAGACCACCGGGGTGTGGTCGGAGGCCTTGGGCTCGCCGCGCGGGCCGCGGTCGACGTCGCAGGCTTCCAGCAGATCGGCGGCCTGGGGCGACAGCAGGAAGTGGTCGATGCGCAGGCCGTGGTCGTTCTGCCAGCCGCCGCCCTGGTAGTCCCAGAAGGTGTAGAGGTGCGGCTCGCGGTGCAGCGCCCGCAGGGCATCGGTGAAGCCCAGGTTCAGCAGGGTGCGGAAGCGGCTGCGGCTCTCCGGCTGGGTGAGGGCGTCTGTCGCGAAGGCGCGCGGGTCGTAGACGTCTTCGTCCTGCGGGATGACGTTGTAGTCGCCGGCCAGCACCACCGGCTGCTCGCTGGCCAGCAGACCTTCGGCGTGGCGGATCAGGCGGTCCATCCAGGCCAGCTTGTAGGTGAACTTCTCGGTCTTGATGGGATTGCCGTTGGGCAGGTAGATCGTGGCGATACGCAAGCCGTTGATGGTGGCTTCCACGTAGCGGGCCTGCTCGTCCGACTGGTCGCCGGGCAGGCCGATCATGACGTCCTCCATCGGCGCCTTCGACAGGATGGCGACGCCGTTATAGGACTTCTGGCCGTGGACGGCGACGGTGTAGCCGAGTTCTTCGATCTCCAGGCGCGGGAAGTTGTCGTCGATGCACTTCAGTTCCTGCAGCAGGACGACATCCGGCTGGGCCGACTTCAGCCAGGCCAGCACGTTGGGCAGGCGGGCTTTGACGGAGTTGACGTTCCAGGTGGCGATGCGGGTCATCGCGGCGACTCATTATGCGGCGGCAGGGTGTTTCTCATGGCCCAGTTTCTTTAGGCCAAGTCGCACCAGCGGTCAAAGCGTCAGATCGGGGCGTCAGATCGGGATCAGACAGCGAAGGACGAGCCGCAGCCGCAGGAGGAGGTCGCGTTGGGATTGGTGATCTTGAAGGCGGCGGCGCCGAGGTCCTCGACGAAATCGACCTCGGAGCCGGCCAGCAGCTCCAGCGAGGTCTCGTCGACCACCGCCATCACGCCGTCGCGCTCGAAGGTGCGGTCGTCCGGGTTCACGGTGTCGTCGAAGGAAAAGCCGTACTGGAAGCCCGAGCAGCCGCCGCCGGAAACCGCGACGCGCAGCATCAGGCCGCTCTGGCCTTCCTGTTCGATCAGGTAGGCAACCCGCTTGGCCGCCCGTTCGGTGAGCGAGAATTCCAGGGTATCTGCCGTTGCCGTCATGATTTTCCCTTAACCAGGTCCCCCGGCCAAAAGGGCGGGGACACAGCCAAGATGTAGGGAGTCTGGCGGGGTTGTCAAATCGGCCCGCGCGGCCGCCCGGGACGCCGGCCCGGAGGCAGGCGGAAACAGCGTGGAATTAAGCGGAAATTGCCCCGGAAATCGCCCCCGAATCACCGGGGAATAGCGCGGAAAACCGCCATTGCGCGAATTCCCGGGAGGCCGTAGGGTCGCGCCCATGTTGCACCCGAATCCGCCTGCCGCCTTTGCCTGCCGGCCCGAGGAAAGCCGGGGGCGCGATTTCCCCGAACCGGAGAGCCCGACCCGCTCGTGCTTTCAGCGCGACCGCGACCGCATCGTGCACGCCGGGGCCTTCCGCCGCCTGAAGTACAAGACCCAGGTCTTCGTCTACCACGAGGGCGACTACTACCGGACCCGGCTGACCCATTCCATCGAGGTGGCGCAGATCGCCCGTTCGATCAGCCGCGCTCTCGGCCTCAACGAGGACCTGGCGGAGGCCATGGGGCTGGCCCACGACCTGGGCCACACCTGCTTCGGCCACGCCGGCGAGGACGCCCTGAAGGCGGCGATGGCGCCCTACAGCGGTTTCGACCACAACGAGCAGACCTTCCGCGTCCTGACCCTGCTGGAACGGCGCTATGCCGAGTTCGACGGCCTCAACCTGACCTGGGAAACCCTGGAGGGCATCGTCAAGCACAACGGCCCGCTGATCGGGCCGCATGCGCGCCTGAAGGAGGGCGGCGAGGCGGTGCCGCCGACGGTCGCCGCCTACTGCCGCGACAAGCACGACCTGGAGATCGCCACCTTCGCCTCGGCGGAGGCCCAGGTCGCGGCGCTGTCCGACGACATCGCCTACAACAACCACGATATCGACGACGGCCTGCGCGCCGGCCTGTTCGCCATCGACGACCTGCGCGACCTCCCGCTGGTCGGCCCGGTGCTGGCCGAGGTGGAGGCGCGCTATCCCAAGCTGGAGGAGGGGCGCCTCATCCACGAGACCATCCGCCGCCTGATCGACCACATGGTGACCGACCTGTTGGACGAAACGCGCCGGCGCATCGCCGAGGCCAAGCCGGACTCGGCGGCGGCGGTGCGCCACCTGCCGGGCCCGCTGGTTGCCTTTTCCGACGAGATGCGCCAGAACGACCGCGCCCTGCGGCGCTTTCTCTTTGCCCGCATGTATCGCCACTACAAGGTCAACCGCATGACCACCAAGGCACGGCGGGTGGTGCACGAGTTGTTCGAGCACTACCTGGCGCGGCCGGACTGCCTGCCCGACGAGTGGCAGGTCCAGGCGCGCGACCTGCCGGAGGCCGAACGGGCGCGGCTGGTGGCGGACTACATCGCCGGCATGACGGATCGCTACGCGCTGGACGAGCACGCCAAGAATTTCGATATCCGAGTCAAAAACGCATGAACATTTTCAAATACTTCAAGGACGTCGTTGTCGGCGAGCTGGAGCAGATGGCGGCGGCCGGCGCGTTGCCGGCCGGCCTCGATACCGCGCGGGTGGCGGTGGAGCCGCCGCGCGACCGCAGCCACGGCGACCTGGCGATCAACGCCGCCATGGTGCTGGCCAAGCCGGCCGGCCTGAAGCCGCGCGACCTGGCCGAGACCCTGGCCGGGCGGCTGGAGAAGCACGCCGACGTCATCGGCGTGGAAATCGCCGGACCCGGTTTCATCAACCTGCGCCTGGACCCGACGGTGTGGTATGCGCGCCTCGGCGAGATCCTGGCCGATGGCGCCGCCTACGGGGCCAGCGACATGGGGCGGGGCCTGAAGGTCAACATCGAGTACGTCTCGGCCAACCCGACCGGTCCGCTGACGGTGGGCCATGCCCGCGGCGCCGTGGTCGGCGACGCCCTGGCCGCCCTGCTGGCCAAGGTCGGCTTCGACGTGACCAAGGAGTATTACATCAACGATGCCGGCGGGCAGGTCGACACCCTGGCGCGCTCGGCCTACCTGCGCTACCGCGAGGCCCTGGGCGAGACCATCGGCGAGATCCCGGAAGGGCTCTATCCCGGCGACTACCTGAAGGACGTCGGCAAGGCCCTGGCCGCGCGCGACGGCGACAAGTGGGTTGGCAAGGACGAGGCCGAGTGGCTGCCGGTGGTGCGCCAGTTCGCCATCGATTCCATGATGGATCTGGTCCGCGCCGACCTGGACTTCCTGGGCGTCCACCAGGACGTGTTTTCATCCGAGCGCAAGCTGGTCGAGGCCGGCGGCGTCGAGGAGGTGGTGAAGACCCTGGACGCCAGCGGCCTGCTGTATACCGGTGTGCTGGAACCGCCCAAGGGTAAGACGCCGGAGGACTGGGAGCCGCGTCCGCAGCTGCTGTTCAAGGCCACCCAGTTCGGCGACGACGTCGACCGGGCGCTGAAGAAGTCCGACGGCTCGTGGACCTACTTCGCCGGCGACATGGCCTATCACCTGGACAAGTTCCGCCGCGGCTTCACCGTGATGATCAACGTCTGGGGCGCCGACCACGGCGGCTATATCAAACGCATGACCTCCGGCGTCAAGGCGCTGACCGCGGGGCAGGGCGATCTGGACGTGAAGATCTGCCAGCTGGTCAACCTGAAGCGCGGCGGCGAGCTGGTGAAGATGTCCAAACGCTCGGGCAGCTTCGTCACCCTGCGTGAGGTCATCGAGGAGGTCGGCAAGGACGTCGTCCGCTTCATCATGCTGACCCGCAAGAACGACGCGGCGCTGGATTTCGACCTGGTCGAGGTGATGGAGCAGTCGCGCGACAACCCGGTGTTCTACGTCCAGTACGGCCATGCCCGCTGCCGGTCGATCCTGCGCCACGCCGAAGCCGAAATGCCGGCCATTTCCCTAGATCCTGTGTCCTTGGCGGGGGCGGACCTCAATCGCTTGACCGACTCGGGGGAGCTTGATCTGATTAAGCTGTTGGCGGAATGGCCCCGTCTGCTTGAAAGCGCGGCGGAAGCGCACGAGCCCCACCGGGTGGCCTTCTATCTCTACGACCTGGCCGGGGCCTTTCACGGACAGTGGAACAAGGGCAAGGACCATGCCGAACTGCGCTTCCTCCTGCCGGACGATCCGGTGCTGACGGCGGCGCGTTTGGCGCTGGTGCAGGCGACCGCCTTCGTGATCGCTTCCGGCCTGGATATCTTCGGCGTCACGCCGGTTGAGGAGTTGCGCTAAATGGTGAGCGAGCCGGGACGCGGCCGAGACGGCGGAGGAGATGACGGCGGGGACGACGATCTGACCGCCGGTCCGGCGCCGTTCAGCGACGAGGGCATGCGCCGCATCATCTATGGCCAGGACCGCGACGGCGGCGGGCCGGAATCGGCGCGGCGGCCCCGCGACAGCCGCAGTGACGTCTTCGACGAGGACACTGCGGAACTGGCGGCCGATCTGCGCGGCCGGCGCAGCCTGGTGCCGATCGTCACCGCCCTGGCGGCGGTGTTCTGCTTCGGCGCCATTGTCTGGTACGCCTATACCTGGGGTACCGGCCAGATGACCAGCGAGGAACTGCCGGTGGTCCGTGCCGAGCCGATGCCGGAAAAGGTGAAGCCCGAGCAGCCGGGCGGCATGGTGGTCGAGCACCAGAGCATTGAGGTGCTGAACCCCGGCGCCACCAATGAAAGCGCCACCCGCGTGGAGCGGCTGCTGCCGCGCCCGGAGGCGCCCAACCCGCCGGAACCCCTGCCGATCCCGCCGGCGCCGACGGCCCAGGCCCTGCCGGAAGACCGGCCGCCGGCCGGCCCGCCCGAAGCGCCGCTGATGGCCGGGGAGAGCGCGGCCGACGCTACCGAAGCCCCGGCCATGGCCGAAGACGCCCCTGCAATGCCGGCCGGCGAGGCCGAGTCGCCCCAGATGGCCGAGGGGATGGCCGAGGGCGGCATCGCCAAGCCGATCCCCAAGCCCGCTACAGGCGGCAACGGGACGGAAGGCGATCAGATCGCCCAACTTCTGGATGAGCCGGCGCTGGAGACTGCCAACGGCGATGCGTCGACGCCTGCCCAAGCGCCGGCCGCCCCCGCGGCGACCCCCACCGACAACCAGGTGGCCGCGGTGACCGCCGGCGACGTGGTGTTGCAGCTGTCCTCGGTGAAGTCCGAGACGGCGGCGGCGGCGGAGTGGAAGCGGCTCAAGGCAGCGCACCCGGGGTTGCTCGGCAGCCTGCCGCTGACCCTGGAGACCGCAGAGGTCAAAGGCACCACCTACTACCGGGTACAGACCGGGCCGTTTCCCAGCCGCAGTGCGGCGGCCGACGTCTGTTCCCAGTTGAAGGCCCGCAACCAGGACTGCCTCGTCAAGCAACGCTGATGTCAGACAACACGGAACGGCGGGTCCCCTCCGCGGCAATTTACGGGTGCGCCGGGCTCAGCCTCAGCGCGGCGGAGGAAGCGTTTTTCCGGGCCGCTGATCCCTTCGGCTTCATTCTCTTCGCGCGCAACTGCGAGAGCCCGGAGCAGGTCCGCGACCTGGTCGCCGCCCTGCGCGCCAGCGTCGGGCGCGACGACGCCCCGGTGCTGATCGACCAGGAAGGCGGCCGGGTAGCCCGGTTGAAGCCGCCGCACTGGCGCAATGCGCCGCCGGCCAGCTACTTCGGGCGCATGGCGAGCCACGACCGCCAGCGCGCCCACGAGGCCCTGCGCATCAACACCCGGCTGATCGCCACCGAGCTGACCGACCTGGGTATCGACGTCGACTGCGTGCCGCTGTTGGATCTGCAGTTCCCCTGGGCCCACGAGGTGATCGGCGACCGCTCCTTCGGCGGCGATCCGGAACTGGTGGCGGACCTCGGCCGCATCGTCTGCGAGACCATGCTGGAAGCCGGGGTCATGCCGATCGTCAAACACATCCCCGGCCACGGCCGCGCCCGCGTGGACAGCCACAAGGATCTGCCGGTGGTCGATACGGCGGCGGCGGAACTGGAAGCCACCGATTTCAAGCCGTTCCAGGCGCTGGCCGACGCGCCCTGGGCGATGACCGCCCACGTGGTCTATTCGGCCCTGGACGCCGAACGCCCGGCGACCACCTCGCCAGGCCTGATTTCCGGCGTGATCCGCGGTCAGATCGGCTTCGACGGGCTGCTGCTGTCCGATGATCTCTCGATGGAGGCGCTGAAGGGCGGCCTCGGCGAGCGGGCAACGGACTCGCTCGGGGCCGGCTGCGACGTGGCATTGCACTGCAACGGCAAGCCGGAGGAGATGGAGCAGGTCGCCGCGGCCGTCGGTCCGCTGACGGCGGAGGCCCAGCGGCGCATCGCCGCCGCCCGGGCGCGCCTGGGCCGTCCCGAGGCGGTCGACCAGGCGGCTTTGCAGCGGCGGCTTGACGGTCTGATGAATCCGGCCTCATGAATACCGTGTGATGCCGGACCTCGATATCGACTTTTCCTCACAGGCCTATACGATTTCCACCTGGATCCTGCCGATCCTGCTGGCGATCACGTTGCATGAGGCGGCCCATGGCATCATCGCCTGGTCCTACGGCGACGATACCGCCTACAAACAGGGCCGGGTGACCCTCAACCCGTTGAAGCACGTCGATCCCTTCGGCACCGTCGTGCTGCCGATCCTGCTCTACATCTCGCCGCTGCCCTTCGTGTTCGGCTACGCCAAACCGGTGCCGGTCGCTTTCCACCGGCTGCGCAAGCCCCGCCGCGACATGATCTACGTCGCCGCCGCAGGGCCGATGGCCAACTTCATCCTGGCGGCCCTGTCGGCCCTGCTGTTCCACCTGGCCGGGCTGTTTCCCGACCCGGCGGCGGACTGGCTGCGCCTGACCTTGTTCAACTCGATCTTCCTCAACCTGATCCTGGCGGTCCTGAACCTGCTGCCGCTGCCGCCGCTGGACGGCGGGCGCATCGCCGTCGGCCTGCTGCCGATCAGCCTGGCCGCTCCCTTGGCGCGGATGGAGCGCTACGGCCTGCTGGTGCTGATCGCCGCCTTCTTCGTGCTGCCCTACGCAGGCCGTCTCATTGGTGCTAACCTGTCGTTCTTCGATACCGTGATTGGCACGCCGGTGAACTGGCTGATGCCGTTTTTCATCTGGCTGGCGGGCGCGTCATGAGGAATTTGCCCATGGAATCCTCTCCTGAGAGGCTGGAATCTTGAGCGAAGTGGTCCCCTTCGAGGAGGGCATCGAGGGCGCGCGCAGCTCCGTGCGCGACCGGCTGCTGCTGGATCTGGACGGCTATGCCGGCCCGATCGACGTGCTGCTGGAACTGGCGCGCGACCAGAAGGTCGACCTCAAGCACATCCGCATCCTCGACCTTGCCGAACAGTACCTGGAGTTCGTGCGCGAGGCGCGGGAGCTGCGCCTGGAACTGGCCGCCGACTATCTGGTGATGGCGGCCTGGCTGGCCTACCTGAAGTCGCGCCTGCTGTTGCCGGAGACCGGCACCGAGGAGGAGCCGAGCGGCGCCGAGATGGCCGCCGCGCTGAAGTTCCAGATGCAGCGCCTGCAGGCCATGCGCGATGCCGGTGAGAAGCTGATCCTGCTGCCGCAACTGGGCAACGACGTCTTTGCCCGCGGCACGCCGGAACGGACGAAGACCCGTGTCACGACCACCTACGACGCCACCCTGTTCGACCTGCTGAAGGCCTATGGCCGCCAGCGTGCCCAGGCCGCGCCGAAGAGCCTGCAGATCCGCGCCACGGAGCTGTATTCGGTCGATCGCGCGGTGCAGCGGCTGTCGAGCATGCTGGGGGCGATTCCCGGCTGGCGCACGCTGGCGACCTTTCTGCCGCCCGACCTGCAGCACGACCCGCTGCTGCACCGCTCGGCGCTGGCATCGATCTTTGCCGCCACCCTTGAAATGTGTAAGGCAGGCAAGCTGAGCATCCGTCAGGAGGGAACCTTCGGGACGATCTACCTGCGCAGCGCCGCCGAGGAGCAACAGGAGCAACTATGACCTCCGAGACACCTGAAGCGGAAACCCCCGAAATCGAGGTCGCCGAAGTCGAGGCCCCCGAGACCGATATGTCCGAGCCCGAGACGCCCGAGCCCGAGACGCCCGAGAGGGAGGCCGTTGAGGCGGTCGAGGCCGTCGCCGACGAAGACGACGATGCCGGGGACGTCGAGGAAGACGGGGACTCCGATGAGGAGTCCGGCGAAGAGTCTGCTGAAGACTCTGGTGAGGCCGGGGGCGACGATCCCGAGGCCTCCGATTTCGATAATCTGCGGCTGGTCGAGGCGCTGCTCTTCGCCTCCGCCGAGCCCCTGGCGCCGGCCCAACTGGCCCGCTTTCTGCCGGACGAGACCAACGTCGACGCGTTGCTCGGCGACCTCGAGGCGCTCTATGCCAATCGCGGCGTGACCCTGGTCAAGCGCGGCGGCCGCTGGGCCTTCCGCACCGCCGAGGACCTCGCCCCGCGCATGGAGCTGGAGAGCAAGGTGGTGCGCAAGCTGTCGCGCGTCGCCCTGGAGACCCTGGCGGTGATCGCCTACCACCAGCCGGTCACCCGTGCCGAGGTCGAGGAAATCCGCGGCGTCGCCCTGTCCAAGGGCACCCTGGACGCGCTGCTGGAGATCGGCTGGATCCGGCCCAAGGGGCGCCGCAAGACGCCGGGCCGCCCGGTCACCTGGGGCACCTCCGACAGCTTCCTCGACCATTTCGGGTTGGAAGGCCTGGATGCCCTGCCGGGCGTGGAAGAGCTGAAGGCCGCCGGTCTGCTGGATGCCCGCCCGGCGCTGACCGCGCTGAGCGACCGCGGCATGCTGCCGCCGGCCGGCGACGCCTCGGCGGAGGATGTCGACGAGGATGACGACGAGGACGACAGCGAGAGCGAGATCATCGACGGCAGCGAGCAGGAGCTGCTGGAGGAAACCTTCGGCGAGAACCTGCTGCCGCAGGAGGTGGATCTGACGGCGGCGGCCGCGCCGGAAGCCGATGGCGAGAGCGCCGCGGCAGACGACGAGGATGAAGACAACGACAACGACAACGACAACGAAGAAGAGGGCGACGACCTCGAAGCGCGCAGTGACGACGACCTCGACGCCCCCCTCGACGACGACGCCGATGAGGCGGACGTTGATGAGGACGACGACGACGAGGAGGAGCCGCTGCAGGTCGCCGCGGACGATGACGCGCCGGATGACGCGCCGAGCGAGGATCCGGACGAGCACCTGGAGGACGACGATGGTGGGGACGACACCGGGGACCGGCGCCAGCGGAGCGCCGGGTGAGGCCGGGAGCCCGCCACCGATCGCCTGACCCCTGGATGATCTGAACCCCCATGTCCGCGCTAGCCTTGGAGCATGTCAGTCATGCCTTCGGCGGCCTTCTGGCCGTCGATGACCTGAGCCTGACCCTGGCGCGCGGCGAGGTGGTCTGTCTGCTGGGGCCGTCGGGCTGCGGCAAGACCACGGCCCTCAGGGTGGCCGCGGGGCTGGAGCCTCTGCAGCAGGGCCGCGTGCTGATCGACGATGAGGTGGTGGCCGGCGAGGGTCGCGAAAAGCCGCCCGAGGACCGCTCGGTCGGCCTGGTGTTCCAGGACTATGCGTTGTTCCCCCATCTGACCATTGCCGAGAACGTTGCCTTCGGCCTGCGCCGCCTCTCGGGCGCCGAACGGCGCCAGCGCGTGGCGGATGCCTTGGACCTGGTCGGCATGGCGGGCTCCGCCGGGGTCTATCCCCATACGCTCTCCGGCGGCCAGCAGCAGCGCGTGGCGCTGGCCCGCGCCCTGGCGCCGCGCCCGCGGGTGATGCTGCTGGACGAGCCGTTCTCGAATCTGGATGCCCGCCTGCGCCAGCAGGTGCGCGACGACACTTTGCACGTCCTCAAACAGAGCGGCACCACCACCCTGATGGTCACCCATGACCCGGAGGAGGCCATGTTCATGGCCGACCGCATCGCCCTGATGCGGGCCGGGCGCATGGTCCAACTCGGCACCCCCGCCAACCTCTACTACCAGCCTGTGGATGCTTTCGCGGCATCATTTTTCGGTGAAATCAATTACTTGGAAGGCATTGTTGAGGCAGGTGAAGTGGCCACGCCGTTCGGCGCCGTGGCCGCCGGCAAGCTGCCGGAGGGCAGCCCGGTGCAGGTGCTGATCCGCCCTGAGGCGCTGCATCTGACCCCGGTGGACGACGGCTGCCCGGTGCCGCCGCACAGCGTAGCCGTGATGGCGGCGCGCCTGATGGGCCGCACCAGCCTTGTTCACCTGCGCAGTCTGGAATTGCCCGACGGCGCACCCCACTTTCATGCCAGGGTGCCCGGACGGTTCCTGCCACCGGAAAAACAATGCCTGGCGGTGGCGCTCGACCGGGCGCAAGCCTTTGTTTTTCCGCGAAACAGCGGCAAGGCCGACGGTTAACTGTATTGCGTTGGGACGTTGCGGCGACGGGGGCTTTTTGCGATAGTCCGCCCCAAGAGGCGATTACGGCAAATTTGAGGGAGATCCCGTAATGGGAAGCTTTAGTATCTGGCACTGGCTGATCGTGCTGGCGGTTGTCCTGGTTCTGTTCGGCGGCGGCGGCAAGATCCCCAAGCTGATGCGCGACATGGGACAGGGCATCAACGCCTTCAAGAAGGGCCTGAAGGAAGACGGGAAGAAGAAGGAAGAAGAAACCGCCGGCGACAGCCCGAAGGTCCTGGACCAGGACAATGCCGCGGTATCGTCTTCCGAGGAAAAGGACAAGGCGGCCAACGGCTAAATTTGGGCCGGTTGCGTCTGTTCGCCACCCCCTGCCGATGATGGGCGTCCATGTTTGATATCGGGTGGTCCGAAATGGCGATCATCGCATTCGTTGCGTTGATCGTGATCGGGCCGAAAGATCTTCCCAATACGATGAAGACCGTTGCGCACTGGATGCGCAAGGCGCGCTCCCTCACGCGCGAATTTCAGTCCGGTATCGACGAGATGGTCCGCGAGGCGGAACTGGAAGACGCCCGCAAGGCCCTGGACGCGACCCGTGGCGGCAACCTGCAGCGTACCCTCTCCAATGCCATCGACCCGGACGACGAGGTCGGCAAGGAGGTGCGCTCGGTGGAGCACGACGCGCGTAACAGCGGTGACGCCGCCGCGAAGCCGGCGGAGAGTAACGCGGACAAGGCCTCGGCAACGATGGTGACCCAGCCGGCCAACGTCGCGCCGCCGCATTCCCTCGCGCCGCCTGCCGGCGAGAGCCCGACGGGTGAGGAAGCCCAAAAGGACAGCGACAGCAGCGCATCCTCCAAGCAGCCCGCATGACGGCCATGGCTGCGGTGAACGGATTGTCTGAGGGAAAGGTGAGGCGGCCCATGACGCTGGGGCGTCGTCTGCTGTTCTGGGCGCTGGCGTTCGTAGTGGTCTTTGCCGTCTGCTTCTTCTTCGCTCAGCCGATCTTTCAGTACTTGGCCCAGCCGCTGGCCGACGCGATGCTGGAGCATGGCACCTCGGGTCAGCATCAGCGCATGGTCTTCACGGCCCTGACGGGGGTGTTCTTCACCTACGTAAACGTTTCCTTCTTCTCCGCCCTGTTTCTCTGCTGCCCACTGATCCTGGCCGATCTCTGGCGCGCCGAGGCCGTTCGGAGTGGTCGTTACGAGCGACGTGCCGCTCTCTATGGCGCGGCCGCCCTGGTGCTGTCTTTCTTTCTCGGCGGGGCCCTGGCTTATACGGTTTTCTTCCCCAAGATCCTGGCATTCTATCTTGCCCTTCAGGGACCAGCGGTGTCCCAGAATGCCCTCCCGATCCAACTGGAGCCGAAAGTCGCCGAGTACCTGTCGCAGCTGATGCGGATGATGTTCTTCTCCGGGTTTGTTTTCCTGCTGCCGGCGGGACTAGCACTGCTGGCCGGTATCGGCGGCCGCAAGGCTGCCCCGGCCCTTGGCGGCCCCTCTTCTGACAGGTTCGAATGACCACCGTGACCGATACCCCCGAAGACAAGAAGATGCCGCTGCTGGATCACCTGATCGAGCTGCGCCAGCGCCTGCTGTATTCGGTGGTGGCGCTGCTGGTGACCTTCCTGGTCTGCTTCTACTTCGCCCAGCCTATCTTCCAGTACCTGGCCCAGCCGCTGGCCGACGTGATGCTGGAGCACGGCATCACCGGCCAGCATCAGCGGATGATCTTTACCGCGCTGACCGAGGTCTTCTTTACCTACGTGAAGGTGGCCTTCTTCGCCGCCGGCTTCATCTGCTTCCCGATCTTCCTGACCCAGTTCTGGCTGTTCGTGGCCCCCGGGCTCTACAAGCACGAAAAGTCGGCCTTGGCGCCGTTCCTGGCCGCCACGCCCTTCCTGTTCTTCCTGGGCGGGGCGCTGGTCTACTACATTATCTTCCCCTTCGCGGCGACGTTCTTCGTCGGCTTTCAGGTGCCCGGCACCGAAAACTCCCTGCCGATCGAGCTGGAGCCGAAGGTCAACGAGTACCTCTCGCTGCTCATGCAGCTCATCTTCGCCTTCGGCCTGTGTTTCCAGCTGCCGGTGGTGATGACGCTGCTGGCCCGCGTCGGCCTCGCGACTTCCAAGGGCATGGCCGCCAAGCGCAAGTACGCCATCGTCGCCGTCTTCGTCGTGGCGGCGATCTTCACGCCGCCCGATCCGTTGAGCCAGCTCAGCCTCGCGGTGCCGATCATCATCCTCTATGAGATCTCCATCCTCATGGCGAAGATGGTCGAGAAGAAGCGCGCCGAACGGGAAGCGGAGGACGACGACTTCTCCGTCGACGACCACGATGATGAAGGCGACGACAACGGCACCATGCCCCCGGACACGGTCCCGCCGGCGCCCTGAGGCGGCGGGCCGGCAATCGGCCGACCGATAGGGAGCCCGATTGACGTCAGGGTTGAATGCAAGGGCATGGTGTTCGCATGACCTGCATCAAGGCGACCTTTACCAAAATGGTCTAGGAATCCGCCATTCCGACCACGCCGGGCTTCGCGTCATGGATATCAGCGACATTCTGGAAATCACCGGCGATACCGGGGCGGCTGCCCTGATCGGCCTCGTCGTCGGCGGTATCTTTGGGGTTTCCTCACAGCGCAGCCGCTTCTGCCTGCGCGCCGCCACCGTCGAGTTCGCCCGCGGCCAGCTCGGCACGCGCATGTCGGTCTGGCTGCTGTGCTTTTCCACTGCCGTGTTCTGGACCCAGGCCTTCACGCTGAGCGGCCTGGTGCCGCTGGAACAGGCGCGCTGGCTGGCCTCGCCGGGATCGATCTCCGGGGCGATCCTGGGCGGCCTGCTGTTCGGCGCCGGCATGGTGCTGACCCGCGGCTGCTCCGGGCGCCTGCTGGTGCTGGCGGCCTGCGGCAACCTGCGTGCCCTGCTGTCCGGCCTGGTCTTCGCGGTGACGGCCCAGATGACCCTGCACGGCGTGCTGGCGCCGGCGCGCAATGCCCTGGCGGGCCTGTGGACAACCAGCGGCGGGGCGAACATCGAACTGACCAGCTTCTTCGGCCTCGGCCCCTATGCCGGGGTTGCCATCGGCGCCATCCTGGCCATCGTCGCCCTGGTGGTCTCGCGGCGGGCCGGCATCGGCTGGTGGGTGCTGATCTTCGGCTCTGGCGTCGGTTTCGCAGTGGGGGCCGGCTGGCTGCTGACCGCTATGATCTCGGTCCAGTCCTTCGATCTTATCTCGGTGGAAAGTTTAACTTTCTCAGGTCCTTCCGCCGATACTCTCATGTTCTTTATGACCGCCCAGGACGTCGCGGATTTCGATATCGGGCTGATCCCCGGCGTCTTCCTGGGCGCTGCCCTGGCGGCGCTGCTGGCGCGGGAATGGAAGCTGGAGGGCTTCGAAGGGGCCAAGTCCATGCGGCGCTACCTCAGTGGCGCGGCGATGATGGGGTTCGGCGCCATGCTGGCCGGTGGCTGCGCCATCGGCGCCGGCGTCACCGGGGCGTCGACCTTCGCCATGACGGCCTGGCTAGCGCTGACCTGCATGTGGATCGGGGCGGTGGCAACCGACTACCTGGTCGACCAGCGGGCCGAGGGAACGGTGGGCCCCAGCCCGAGCGGCCGCCCGGCGGTCTGAGGACCGCCCGCCGCGGGCGAACTTCAGAAATCACTTTAGCTCGACGCCGTTTTGCGAATCGCAAGAGCGGTTTCCTCCCCGGCCTTGGTCCGGACGGTGAGGCTAAGTCTAGGATTCCTGGGGCATTTCCCAGGTAATTTGGGACCGAATCGGGCGAGTCGGACGTGGACAGAGGCGCCGGCGGGGCCGTATAAGTGCCCGGATTCGCCTGTAACAAACCCGAGTCGCGTGCCCCTATGTTTGACATCCGCTGGATCCGAGAAGAACCCGACGCCTTCGACGCCGCGATGACGCGGCGCGGCCTGGCGCCGCTGTCGGCCGAGGTGCTTGCCCTCGACGCCCGGCGCCGGGAGGCGCAGACCGCGCTGCAGACCCTGCAGACCCGGCGCAACGAGGCCTCCAAGGCGATCGGCGAGGCCAAGCGCAAGGGCGAGGATGCCGCGGCGGCGATGGCCGAGGTGGCGGGCCTGAAGGACGAGATGGCCGCGGCCGAGGAGAGCGAGCGTGCCCTCGGCGTCGAGCTGCAGGACCTGCTGAGCGGCCTGCCCAACGCGCCGCTGCCCGAGGTGCCCGAGGGGGCCGACGAAAGCGCCAACGTGGAAGTGCGCAGCCACCTGGAGCCGCGCAAGTTCAATTTCACGCCCAAGGAGCACTACGAACTGGGCGAGGATCTGGGCCTGCTGGACTTCGAGGCGGCGGCCAAGCTGTCCGGCGCCCGCTTCGCGGTGATGCGCGGCAAGCTGGCGCGCCTGCACCGGGCGCTGGCCCAGTTCATGCTGGATCTGCACACGACCGAACACGGCTATACCGAGGTGGCGCCGCCCTATCTGGTGCGCGACGAGGCGCTGTTCGGCACCGGCCAGCTGCCGAAGTTCTCCGAAGACCTGTTCAAGACCACCCATGGCCTGTGGCTGATCCCCACCGCCGAGGTGCCGCTGACCAACCTGCTGGCCGACGAGATCGTCGCCGCCGAAGGCCTGCCGCTGCGGGTCACCGCGCTGACGCCCTGCTTCCGGTCCGAGGCCGGCTCGGCCGGGCGCGACACCCGCGGCATGCTGCGCCAGCACCAGTTCGACAAGGTGGAGATGGTGTCCATCACCACGCCGGAACGCTCGGCCGAAGAACATGAGCACATGGTCGGCTGCGCGGAAAATGTCCTGAAGCGCCTCGGCCTGCCGTACCGCGTGATGCTGCTGTCGACCGGCGACATGGGTTTCGCCGCCGCCAAGTGCTACGACGTCGAGGTCTGGCTGCCCGGCCAGGACGCCTACCGCGAGATCTCCAGCTGCTCCAACTGCGGCGATTTCCAGGCCCGCCGCATGAAGGCGCGCTACCGCCCTGCCAGTGAGAAGGGCGGCGACAAGGGCACCCGCTTCGTGCACACGCTGAACGGGTCGGGCGTGGCGGTCGGGCGCTGCCTCATCGCGGTGATGGAAAACTACCAGCAGGCCGACGGCAGCATCGAGGTGCCCGAGGCGCTGCGGCCCTACATGGGCGGGCTGGAGGTCATCGCCGCCGATGGGCCCGCCAATGGATAGATCTCATGGCTAAAGGCACCCTCAACCTGAAGAAGGCGCGCATCCTCGTCACCAACGACGACGGCATCCATGCGCCCGGCCTGAAGGTGCTGGAGAAGCTGGCCAAGACGCTCTGCGACGACGTCTGGGTGGTGGCGCCGGAGACCGAGCAGTCGGCGACCAGCCATTCGCTGACCCTGCGCCGGCCGCTGCGCGAGCGCCGGCTGGGCCCCAAGCGGTTTTCCGTCGATGGGACGCCGACCGACTGCGTGCTGATCGCCCACCACCAGATCATGGCCGACAACCCGCCGGACCTGGTGCTGTCCGGCATCAACGACGGCGGCAACCTGGGCGAGGACGTGACCTATTCCGGCACCGTGGCGGCGACCATGGAGGCGGCGCTGCTCGGCTTCCGCGCCATCGCCTTCAGCCAGTTGCGCGACGCCGACGGCATCGTGCGCTGGAAGGTGCCGGAGAAGTTCCTGCCGCGCATCGTGCGCCGGGTGGCCGGCATGCCGTGGTCCAAGGACCTGCTGGTCAACGTGAACTTCCCCGCCGTGGCGCCGGACGATGTCACCGGCATCGAGATCTGCCGCCAGGGACGGCGCGACAAGGGCACCTCGGTGACCGAGGGTAAGGACCCTTCCGGGCGTCGCTTCGTGTGGATCGGCGGCTACCAGGTCGACACCTCCAAGGAGGCGGACACCGACCTGGCGGTGACCGCGCGCGGCGCCATCGCGGTGACGCCGCTGCACCTGGACCTGACCCATCGTGCGACCATGAAGAAGATGCAGAGGATATTCGACTGATGGTGGCGTCGCGCAAGATCCGTTTGATCATGGAATTGCGCCGGGCGGGGATCGCGGATACCGAGGTCCTTTCCGCCATCGAGCGCATTCCGCGCGACGTCTTCACGCCGGAAAGCTTCCGGCATCAGGCCTACGAGAACATGGCCATTCCCATCGGCCAGGGCCAGACGCTGAGCCAGCCGCAGGTGGTCGCCCTGATGACCCAGGCGCTGCGCGCCAGCCGGCGCACCAAGGTGCTGGAGATCGGCACCGGCTCCGGCTACCAGGCGGCGGTACTGTCGCGTCTCTGCCGCCGTGTCTACACCATCGAACGCTTCAAGGAACTGCTGCAGACCGCCGAGGCGCGCTTTGCCCAGTTGCGCCTGCACAACATCACCGCCCGCCACGGCGACGGCTGGAAGGGCTGGCGCGAGCAGGCGCCCTTCGACCGCATCATCGTGACGGCGGCGGCCACGAGTATCCCCGGCGCCCTGGTCGACCAGCTTGCCGAGGGCGGCCTGATGGTGCTGCCGGTCGGCCGGAGTTCGCGCGACCAGGCATTGTTGCGGCTGACCCGCACCGCTGAGGGCATTGCCGAGGAGCACCTCTGCGACGTGCGTTTCGTGCCGCTGGTTTCCGGCATTCCCGGCGAAAGCGTTGTCAGCGAGACACTGCGGGGCGAAAAACTGCGGGGCGAGGCCGCGGGCCTGATCCAGCGCCGTGGAGATGTGGCATGACCCGCGGGCAGAGGACGGGTCGTCTTTGGGCGGCGCCCGTGGCGCTGCTGGCCTCGGCGGTGGTGCTGGCCGGCTGCCTGGGCGCGCCGACCTATCGCCCGGTCGGCTTCGTTACGCCGAAGGACCCGCCGCCGCTGCCGCTGCGCAAGCCGCAGCCGCCGGCCGATCTGGCGGCCTGGCGCGATCCGGCCATTGTCACCTCGACCGGGGTTTCCAGCGCGCCGCTGCCGGAGGCCGTGGAAGTTCAGGAACTGGCGCCGCAGACTGCGCCGCCCCAGCAGGCCGCCGTGCAACCGCCCGCCACCCCGCCGATGGTTGCCGCTCAGCCTGTCGACGACGCACAGCCCGCCGCTGTCGCACAGCCGGCGGCTATCGCACAGCCCGCGGGGCCCGCAGGCGGCCGCTACGTGGTGGCCAAGGGCGACAGCCTCTACGGCATCGCCCGGCGTTTCGGCCTGCCGGTGCGCGCCGTCATCGACGCCAACGACCTGCAGCCGCCCTACGCCTTGAGCATCGGCCAATCGCTGTCGGTTCCCCGCGCGCCGGTTCACGAAGTGGTTGCCGGCGACACCGTCTACAACATCTCCCAGCGCTACGATGTCGACCGCAGCGAGTTGGTGCGTCTCAACGACATCCAGCCGCCCTACACAATTCCGCTGGGCCAGAAGCTGCTGCTGCCGACGCCGGGTTCCGCCGTGCGGGCCGAACCGGTTGTGACGGACGTCGCCTACACGGCCGCCGACCAGCAGCCGGCCGCCGCGGCGGCGCCGCCGGTTGGCCAGACGGTCCCGGAGGCCGCTGCCCCGCAGGCGGTTGCCCCGAACGGCGTCCCTGCGGAAACGGCACCGGCGGTCCAGCCCGCCGCCAAGTCGCGCGACACCGTGCGGGCGGCGCTGGCCCACCCGCCGGCCCGCGCCGGCTCGTCCTTCCTGTGGCCGGTGCAGGGGCCGCTGCTGTCGTCCTACGGCGCCAAGGCCGGCGGCGAACACAACGACGGCATCAACATCGCCGCGCCGCGCGGCACGCCGGTGCGCGCCGCCGAGAACGGCGTGGTGGCTTATGCCGGTAGCGAACTGAAGGGCTTCGGCAAGCTGCTGCTGGTCAAGCACGCCGACGGCTGGGTCACCGCCTATGCCCACAACGAGGAACTGCTGGTCGGCGCCGGCGACACGGTGCAGCGCGGCCAGGCCATCGCCAAGGTCGGCAGCAGCGGCCATGTCGATCGGCCGCAACTGCACTTCGAGGTGCGCCGCGGCGCCCGTGCGGTGAACCCGGAAGCCCAGCTCTCGCCGCGCACCGCCCAGGCCGGCAACTGACGCTTTCCGGTGCCGGCATATTTCGGCCAGCGTCGCAGTAAGACGGCTGGATCGGCGCCCCCGGCTTTGCCAGACTGCGGCGAGCAACAACGCCCTGGGGAGCAGGCTTCATGCACGTGGTGATCTTTGAGGTACTGCCCAAGCCGGGTTGCCGCGACGCCTATCTCGATATCGCCGCGGCGCTGAAGCCGGAACTGGCGAAGATCGACGGCTTCATCTCCATCGAGCGCTTTGCCAGCCTGACCGAGGAGGGCAAGGTTCTCTCGCTGTCGTTCTGGCGCGACGAGGCGGCGGTGATCCGCTGGCGCGAACATGCCGAACATCAGGTGGCACAAGGCCGGGGCCGCCACGAGCTGTTCGCCGACTACCGCATCCGCGTCGCCTCGGTGGTGCGCGACTACGGCCTTACCGAACGCGCCGAGGCGCCGCAGCCTTAGGGGGCAAGGGTTTGCCGGAAATCGCCTCGTCCTTCGAGACGGCGCTGATGCGCCTCCTCAGGATGAGGTGATTTCTTTGAACATTTGACCTCATGCTGAGGAGCGCAGCGTCTCGAAGCACGAGGTCAAAGGTCGGCAGGAATGCCAAAAGCGTCCCTCAATCCTCCAGGCGCTTGCCCAGCCGTCCCGCCAGGTCCTGGATGTACTGCCAGGCGACGCGGCCCGAGCGGCCGCCGCGGGTGACCGACCATTCCTTGGCTTCGGCCCGGAGTTTCGCCTTCGGCAGGTCGAGGCCGTAGCGTTCGGCATAGCCTTCGATCATCGCGAAGTAGGTGTCCTGATCGCAGTTGTGGAAGCCGAGCCACAGGCCGAAGCGGTCCGACAGGCTGACCTTTTCCTCCACCGCCTCGGAGGCGTGGATGGCGGTCGAGCGCTCGTTCTCGATCATGTCGCGCGGCATCAGGTGGCGCCGGTTGGAGGTCGCATAGAAAATCACGTTCTGGGGGCGGCCTTCGATCCCGCCCTCCAGCACCGCCTTCAGCGACTTATAGCTGGCATCCTCGCCATCGAAGCTGAGGTCGTCGCAGAACAGGACGCAGGGTCGGGTGACGCCGCGCAACTGGGCGAGCAGGCGGGGCAGGGTGGGGATGTCTTCCCGGTGGATCTCGACCAGGGCCAGGCGCTCGCCGTCTTTGCGCTCGGCATTCACCTTGGCGTGGACAGCCTTGACCAGGGAGCTCTTGCCGGCGCCGCGCGAGCCCCACAGCAGGGCGTTATTGGCCGGCAATCCACCGGCAAAGCGCAGGGTGTTCTGATAAAGCGTCTCGGCCTGGCGGCCAATGCCTTGCAACAGGCCGATATCGACACGATTTACTTGGGCAACCGGCTCCAGCCGGTCGTGTTCGGGGTGCCAGATGAAGGCGTCGGCCCCGTCCATGGCGGCGGCAGAAGAGGGCACAGGGGCGAGTCGCTCCAAGGCCGCGGCGATGCGCTGGAGAACCGGGAGGAGGTTGTCACTGTCGGGGCTGCTCATCTATGCTCCAAAGAACGTAACTCAATAGGTTGAAATCGGCGGCAAAATCTATTGCCGCGCGCGCGTCCGGTCAATCCTTTGGGATGACCCAAGCCAGGTATTCCCGTGGCGTTGCAATTCGCGTGCGTGCCGCTATAGTCCGCCGTTCTGACTGCTCGGAAGAGGACCAAGTATGCTTATTTCGCCGGCCTATGCCCAGGCCGCAGGAGGTGGAGGAGGGGATCCCTTCATGACCTTCCTGCCGATTATCCTGATTTTCGTCGTGTTCTACTTCCTGCTGATCCGTCCGCAGCAGAAGAAGGTCAAGCAGCATCGTGAGATGGTCTCCGCCCTGCGGCGCGGTGACAAGATCGTCACCGCCGGCGGCCTGATCGGGACGGTCACCAAGATCATCAGCGACACCGAAGCCCAGGTCGAACTGGCCGAGGGTGTGCGGGTGCGGGTCGTCCGTCATACCATTTCCGACGTGCTGAGCCGCACCGAGGCGGCGCCCGGAAGCGGGACGGCAGCCCCGGCGAACGATGCCGGCGGCAAGCCCAAGAGCCTGCTCGGCAGTCTGCTTGGCGGCTTTGGCGGCAACAAGCCGGGCTCCAAGTCCTGATCCTCTGAGGGTCGGGTCCGTTCTGGAAGGCATCGTAGCCGATGGTTAATCTGCCCCGCTGGCAAATCATTATGATTGCCCTGGTCATTCTGGCCGGGGTGATCTATGCCGCGCCCAACCTGTTGCTGAGCCGCGATCAGGCGACGCGGATGGCCGACGAAGGCAGCCTGCTGCCGCATCAGCAGGTCAGCCTGGGGCTGGACCTGCGCGGCGGCGTCTACCTGCTGTCCCAGGTCGATCTGGCCTATGCCGCCGAGAAGGACAGCCAGTCCCTCGCCGACGGCATCCGCAGTGCGCTCAACGAGGCGGGACTTCGCTTCGGCGCGCTGGGTGTCATCGGCGACGGCGTCGGCGTGACGCTGGACAACGCCGACGACGTCGGCGCCGCCCGCACGGCGATCGGCCGGGTGCAGTCCGGCCTGCAGATCGAGACGACGGGCGAGCGGGAAATCCGGGTCACCCTGACCGATGCCGCCGTGCGCAGCCGCACCGACGAAATCATGAACCAGGCCATCGAGGTGATGCGCCGGCGCATTGACGAAACCGGCACCCGCGAAGCGGCGATCCAGCGCCAGGGCGACGACCGCATCGTCATCCAGGTCCCGGGCTTCAGCGATCCGCAGCGCCTGAAGGAGCTGATCGGAACACCGGCCGTACTAACCTTCCGCTTCGTGAGCGAAAACGTCTCGCCCAGCGGCTCCATCCCGCCGTCGTCGGAGGTGCTGCCGGCCGAGGCCGACCGTCCGGGCATGCCGACCAGCTATGTCGTCAGCAAGCGGGTCATGGTGACCGGCGACCATCTGACAAGCGCTTCGGCTGGCTTTGACCAGAACAACCGGCCGGCGGTGAATTTCACCTTCGATCCTATTGGCGCGAAGCGCTTCGGCGATGCCACCCGCGACAACGTCGGGCGCCTTTTCGCGATCATCCTGGACGAAAAAGTGGTCTCGGCCCCCCGTATCGAATCGGCGATCACCGGCGGGCGCGGCATCATTACCGGCAGCTTCACGACGCAATCGGCAAACGACCTGGCATTGCTGTTGCGCGCCGGCGCCCTGCCGGCGCCGGTCACCTATCTTGAAGAGCGCACGGTCGGCCCGGGCCTGGGTGCCGATTCGATCCTGGCCGGCGAAATCGCCTCGGTGCTGGGGCTTGTCTTCGTGGTGGTGTTCATGATCGCCATCTACGGCCTGCTGGGTGCGATGGCCAGTATCGCCCTGATGGTCAACCTGATCCTGTTGATGGCGGCGCTGTCCATCCTGCAGGCCACGCTGACCCTGCCGGGCATTGCCGGGATCGTGCTGACCATCGGCATGGCGGTCGACGCCAACGTGCTGATCTTCGAGCGTGTCCGAGAGGAAATGCGTAACGGGCGCGGACCGGTGACCGCGGTCGACGCCGGCTATCGCCGTGCGATGACCACCATCGTCGATTCGAATCTGACCACGCTGATCGCCGCCGTGCTGCTGTTCCACTTTGGCTCCGGCCCGATCAAGGGCTTCGCCGTGACGCTGTCCCTCGGCCTTCTGACCTCCATGTTCTCCGCCATCATGGTGACCCGCCTGATGGTGGTGATCTGGCTGCGCCGCCGCCGGCCCCAGTCTCTGGCGATTTAGGACTCCGACACCATGGCGCTGATCCGCAAGCTTCCCATCGACCTCGGCCTCAACTTCATCGGCCGGCGCGCGCTTTTCCTGGCGTTTACGGTGGCGTTGACGGTGGCTTCGGTGGCCCTGTTCCTGACCCAGGGCCTCAACCTCGGCGTCGATTTCCGCGGCGGTATCCTGATCGAGGTGCGCACGCCCGCGCCGGCCGATCTGGGCGATCTGCGCAACCGCCTGAGCAATCTGGGCATCGGCGAGGTGACCCTGCAGCAGTTCGGCGACCCGACCGACGTGTTGATCAACATCAGCCGGCCGGACGGTGACGAACAGGGCCAGATGAATGTCATCAAGCAGGTCATGGACACCCTGGGCGAAGGCGTGGAATCGCGGCGCCAGGAGTTCGTCGGCCCCAAGATCGGCGATGAACTGAAGGAGGCCGGCTTCCTTGCCACCATGCTCGCCATGCTGGCCATCGGCATCTACATCTGGTTCCGCTTCGAATGGCAGTTCGGCGTCGCCGCGCTGGTGGCCCTGCTGCATGACGTGGTGGCGACCATCGGCTTCTATTCGCTGACCCAGATCGAATTCAACCTGGCGACCCTGGCGGCGGTGCTGACCATCGCCGGCTATTCGATCAACGACACGGTGGTGGTCTTCGACCGCGTGCGCGAGATGCTGCGGCGCTACAAGAAGTTGCCCCTGCTGGATCTGTTGAACCGCGCCATCAATACGACGATGTCGCGCACCATCCTGACGTCGTTCACCACCCTGCTGGCTCTCTTCGCCCTGTTCTTCTTCGGCGGCGAGGTGATCCGCGGATTTACCGCCGGCCTGATCTGGGGCGTGGCGGTCGGCACCTATTCGTCCTTCGGCCTTGCCGTGCCGTTGCTGTCCTACATCGGGTTGCGCCGTGGCGGCGAGGGCGACGCCGAAGAGGATGCCGAAAGCGTTGGGGCGGACACGGCCAAGGCCTCGTCCTGATTTAACGACCCGAACGAAAGGAGCGGAGATGGATGTCACACCGCTCGTTCCCCAGGGACGCCGGATCATCGAAAGTTATGGCGACGGCGGCTTCAAGGTCACCGGCGAGAGCTTCCGCGGTTCCATCCTGGTGGCGCCGGAGTGGGCCACGGCCTGGCCGCTGACGGCCATCGCCGACATGGATATCGCCAGCCTGGAGCCGGTGCTGGCGGCGACGCCGCCGATTGAAGTGCTGCTGATCGGCTGCGGGACTTCGATGGCCTTCATCGACCCGGACCTGCGCGAAGCGGCGAAGGCGCGCGGTGTCGCGCTGGAGCCGATGGATACCGGCGCGGCCTGCCGCACCTACAACGTACTGACCATGGAAGACCGACGGGTGGCGGCAGCGCTCATCGCCGTCGACTGAAACGCGGCCCGGCGGCAGCCACGCGGCGCGCACGAAAAAAGGGGCCCCCCGAAATCAGCGGGCGGGCCCCTTTTCGTTTCTCACACCGATGAAGGATCAGGCGGCGTCGAAGTTCTTCGCCGCGAAGTCCCAGTTCACCAGGTTGTCGAGGAAAGACTGCAGGAAGTCCGGGCGCCGGTTCTGGTAGTCCAGGTAATAGGCGTGCTCCCAGACGTCGCAGGTCAGGATCGCCGTCTGGCCCTTGGTGATCGGCGTCTCGGCATTGCCGGTGGAGACGATCTTCAGATCGCCGCCTTCCTTGACCAGCCAGACCCAACCGCTGCCGAACTGGCCGACACCGGCGGCCTTGAACTGTTCCTTGAATTTGTCGAGGCTGCCGAAGGCCGTGTCGATGGCCGCGGCCAGACCGCCCGACGGCTTGCCGCCGCCGCCCGGCTTCATGGAATTCCAGAAGAAGGTGTGGTTCCACACCTGGGCCGCCTGGTTGAACAGGCCGCCGGAGCTGGACTTGATGATCTCTTCGAGGGACTTGCCGGCGTTGTCGGTGCCCTCGGTCAGCTCGTTGAGCTTGGTCACATAGGCCTGATGGTGCTTGCCGTGGTGGAAGCTCAGGGTGTTGGCCGAATAGTGCGGCTCCAGTGCGTCTTGCGCATAGGGCAGGGGGGGAAGCTCGAACGCCATGCCGTCTCTCTTTCTATGTCTCTCTTGTCCATTACGATACCGCCGGCCCCCGCGAGGGCCGGTTCGGCGGCTCTTCTTCTACAGGGACAATTAGTCAGAAGCGCGAAAAGTTCCAGCTTCAATCCGCCTGCGGCGCCGTGAAGCTGTGGAATTCCGCCGATCTGGCCCGCAGAAGAGACCGGAATCGCCAGTCTGTTGCTCCAGTCTAGCGCGTTCGCCCGGCGGCTTCATCCCCCAGAAGGCGTTTTCCCCGGCGGCGTTCCGGTACAGGCTCCCTGGAATACGATTCCTCAGAAAAGGTTTTGCGCCGACACCATGGCGAACAGCATGGGGAAGGAAAGCACAGTGTTGGTGCGTGAAACCAGCATGGCGATGCGGGCCGAGCGGGCCTTGCTCGCCGCGTCGGCCTCGACGATGCCCAGGGCGCGCTTCTGGTTCGGCCAGATCAGAAACCACACGTTGAACGCCATGATGAGGCCGAGCCACATGCCGATCCCGATCATGGTGTGCTTGGGCACGCCGTCAGTGAGGCCCAGGGCCAGCGCGTCGTGGGCGTAGCCGTTTAAGGACGCGACGATCAGCCCGGTGACGACGGTTGCCACCGCGGCCCAGCGGAACCACCATAGAACGGCCGGCGCGATGACCTTGGCGATGGCCGGCTTTTGGTCGTCCGGAATCTTCGCCATGTTGGGCATCTGCACGAAATTGAAGTAGTACAGCAAGCCGACCCACATGATGCCGCTGATGACGTGCAGCCAGCGAAAGAAGAAGGCGCCGAAGCTGGTGCCGTCGTAGCCCTGCAGGGCGACATAGAGCAGCAGCAGGCCGCCGGCCAGGACGAAGCCGGCGATGACCGTGTTTCGCAAGGAGGTCAGGATTCCAGTCATTTGCACTTTTCCCCAAAGGTTGCCGACCCACTATAGCGGGATGGCCGTCCGATGACCGCGATTTCCGCCTGCGGTGCGCTGGTGCAGCGGCACGACCGCGACCGCTACCTCAGCGCCCTCTTCGCGCCGGAGGCCGAGCGCGAACAGCTCTTCGCGCTCTACGCCTTCAACCAAGAGGTGGCGAAGACGGCCGAGGTGGTCAGCGAGCCCATGCTGGGACAGATCCGCCTGCAGTGGTGGCGCGAGAGCCTGGCCGGCATCTACGCGGGCCGCCCGCGCGCGCATGAGGTGGTGGTGCCGCTGGCCGGGACCATCGCCGAGAAGCATCTGCCGCGCGACCTGCTGGAAATGCTGGTCGACGCGCGGGAATTCGATCTCGATCCGGCACCGCCGGAGGACTTCGAGAGCTTGCGGGTCTACGTCGAGGGTACGTCGACCCTGCTATTGCGCCTGGCCTTGAAGGTGCTCGGCGCCGAGGACAGCGCCAGCCGTCAGGCGGCGGACCATCTCGGCCCGGCCTGGGCCTATCTCGGGCTGCTGCGCGCGTTGCCGCTGCACGCCCGTCAGAAGCGCTGCTACCTGCCGGCGGATCTCTGCGAGGAAGCGGGGCTCGATCTGCAGGAGCTCTTCGAGCTGCGCTCGTCCCCGGCGCTGCGCAAGGTCAGCGGGATTCTGATGCGGGCCGCCGCCGAACATCTGGCCGCCGCCCGGCGCGTTGCCGCCGACGTGCCGAAAGCTGCGCTGCCCGCGCTGCTGCCGGCCCGGCTCGCCGATCTGTACCTGAAGCAGCTGCGGCGTGCCGGCGGCGATCCCCTGGCGCCCGCGGCGCAGGCGCCGGCACCCGGCCGGGTGTGGCGACTTGCCTGGGGCAACTGGCGCGGACGGTATTAGCAACAAGGACGGTCGTCATGCTCGGACCTGTTCCGAGCATCCAGGGCAGCCATGACGCCGGTGGCCCTGGACCCTCGGGACAAGCCCGAGGATGACAGCAGAGCAGGCTGACTGTTGGCTATTCCGCTGCCGCAGCGGCTTTGCCGCGCCAGGTGTCGAGATCGGCCAGGGCGCGCGCCGACATTCCCGGCTTGCGGTCCTTCCGCTTCACCTTGCGCTTGCCCTCCGGTGGAGTGAGCGGCGGGAAGAGTCCGAAGTTCACGTTCATCGGCTGGAAGGTGGCGGCATCGGCGCCGCCGGTGATGTGCGCCAGCAGCGCGCCGTGGGCGGTGGTCGGCGGCGGCGGGACGAAGGCCTGGCCCAGCCGTTCGGCGGCGGCGCAGCGCCCGGCCAGCAGGCCGATGGCGGCGGATTCGATGTAGCCCTCGACGCCGGTGATCTGGCCGGCGAAGCGCAGCCGGGGCTGGGCCTTCAGGCGCAGTTCGCCGTCCAGCAGCCGGGGCGAGTTGATGAAGGTGTTGCGGTGCAGGCCGCCCAGGCGCGCGAACTCGGCGTTCTCCAGCCCGGGGATCATGCGGAAGATGCGCGCCTGTTCGCCGTACTTCAGCTTGGTCTGGAAACCGACGATGTTGTAGAGCGTGCCCAGCGCGTTGTCCTGGCGCAGCTGCACCACGGCATAGGGCCGTGCGTCGGTATGCGGGTCGTGCAGGCCAACCGGCTTCATCGGCCCGAAGCGCAGGGTCTCCGGCCCGCGCTCGGCCATCACCTCGATGGGCAGGCAGCCCTCGAAGTAGGGCGTCGATTTCTCCCATTCCTTGAAGTCGGTCTTCTCGCCCTCGATGAGGGCGGCGATGAAGGCCTTGTACTGTTCCTCGGTGAGCGGGCAGTTCACATAGTCCGCCGTGCCGCCGCCGGGGCCCGGCTTGTCGTAGCGCGACTGGAACCACGCCTTGGAGAGGTCGATCGACTCCTTGTAGACGATGGGCGCGATGGCGTCGAAGAAGGACAGGTAGTCCTCGCCGCTGACGGCGCCGATGGCCTGGCCCAGCGCCGGCGAGGTGAGCGGGCCGGTGGCGACGATCACCGAGTCCCAGTCCGCCGGGGGCAGGCCGTCGACCTCGCCACGGTCGATGGTAACCAACGGCTCGGCCTCCAGCTGCTGGGTCACGCGCGCCGAGAAGGCGTCGCGGTCGACCGCCAGGGCGCCGCCGGCGGGCAGCTTGGTGGCGTCGCCGGCCGCCATGATCAGCGAGCCGAGGCGGCGCATCTCCTCGTGCAGCAGGCCGACGGCGTTGTTCTCCGCATCGTCACTGCGGAAGGAGTTGGAACAGACCAGTTCGGCCAGGCCGTCGGTCTGGTGGGCGTCGGTCTTGCGCGCCGGGCGCATCTCGTGGAGGACCACCGGCACGCCGGCGCGGGCGATCTGCCAGGCGGCCTCGCTGCCGGCCAGGCCGCCGCCGATGACGTGAATGGGGGGCGTTTTCTGATCTGTCATGGGCGGACCATAGCGCCGCGGCGGGGCTGCCGAAAGCCCCCGATTTTCCCCCTCGGGGCGCTCAATTACCCGTTGAGGTCCCCGCTGACGACGGGTCAGTTTCGGCCAGGGTGAAGACCTCCTCCGGCTCGGCGAAGCCCTTCAGGGCGTGGTAGCCCAGACTGCGGCTTTCGCCCTGCCACAGGCAGGTGCGGGAGCGGGCATCTTATTCGAAGGTGGAAACCAGACCATTTCGGCGCTGCTTCTCCTGCACGGTGGTCATGCTGTAGTAGGCTGCGGTCATGGTGCCGATGGTGGTGGCAATAATGCCGACGGTATCGAGAGTAAGAAATTTTTCGAGATATAAGCTCATTAAAATCGACAGCACAGTGAGACAGGCGACGACCGTGATAAAAGAGTATCCAACGGCTGTGTAATTGGCCCGCTTGAAGAGGAGCGAGGTGATGTAAATAGAGAGCACACCGCAAACAAGCCCCTGGATCACGCCGGGAAAGAAGATCAGAAAGACTTGATCTACGATTTCTAGGCCAACCCAAGAAAAGATGGTGCCGGAAAGGTCGCGGCCGGCCGCGGCGAGGTAGAGCCACTGCACGATGCCGCCAACGAAGAGGCATGGCACGAGCAGAAGTATGGCTACGAGAATCGCAGCCCATGTCCAGCGTCGCGGTGGTGTCGCGCTGCCAGGATGTTCGTCCGATCCGGCTGTCATGTCTCCCCCTGGGGCCTTCTAGTAGCCCTTTGCTTCGGAGAAAGGCTAGCGAAATTCATCGAGGTTCTGCAACCCCAGGGGCGTCAATTCTCCGGGAGGCCATAGCGCCGCCCTCGGGCAGCCGAAAGTGTTCCGTTCATGGAGTCTGTTCCTCGGCCAGGGTGAAGACTTCCTCCGGCTCGGCGAAGCCCTTCAGGGCGTGGAAGCCCAGGCTGCGGCTTGCGCCCAGCCAATGACCGGCAAAGGCGCCGGAGTAGACCAGCGGCACCGAGAGGTCGTGGTTCAGCGTCTCGATCCGGCTGACCAGATTCACCGCCGGGCCGATCACCGTGAAGTCCAGCCGGTCGGCCGCGCCGATGTTGCCGTACATGACGTCGCCGACATGCAGGGCGATGCCGCAGCGGGCATCGGGCTTGCCGGCGGCCCGCCGCTCGTCGCGCACGCGCTCGATGTTGTCCAACGCCGCGCGGGCCGCGAGCATTGAGGCCATGCAGGCGCGGCAGGGGTCGCCGGCATGCTTCTCCTCGATCGGAAAGATGGCGAGCACGGCATCGCCGATGAATTTCAGGATCTCGCCGCCGTTGGCGTTGATGGCTTCGGCCATGGCCTGGAAATAGTCGTCCAGCAACTGGACGACCTCTTCCATCGGCAGTTTCATCGACAGGCCGGTGAAATCGCGCATGTCCGATGTCCAGAGCACGGCGTTGATGCGCTCCACTTCGCCGCGCCGGATGGTGCCGGCCAGGACCTTGTGGGCGCTGCGGGTGCCCAGATAGGTCTCCATCAGGGTCTGGCTGGTGCGATAGGCGTTGCGCAGCTCCAGCAGGACCCCGAACAGTGGCGCGGCCGCCTCGACCGTGGCGATGTCCAGATCGCTGAAGCCGCCGGCGTGCCGCGTCGCGAGGGTCAGGGTATTGATCTGGCGGGTGCTGAAAGGCAATGGGCGAGCCGTGTAGTCGGTGTAGCCTTGGCCTTTCAGGTCCTCGGTAATCGGAAAATCGATCGGGCAGCCGGGCAGGGCGAGCCGGCGGCGAACCGGCGCGCCGCCGTCGAAGAGCAGCTTCACCGGGCTTTTCAGGAACAGATCGCTCACCTCGATGCCATGGGCGCGGGGGATCTCCATGGCGCCGCCGGCCTCGCCCTCCCACAGTACGGTGCGGGCGCGTAGCTGAGGGTGGAGTTGCCGCAAGTGCAAAGTAGAGCGGTGGAGCGGGACGCCTACGGCGCTCAACTGGCGTAAAAACCCGTCAAACAGGAGGGTGATGCGGGTCTGGCGCAGGCGCATGGTCGCCAGCCAGTCGATGACCGGCTGCGCCCGTTCGCGCCCCTGGCTGCGCAGGGCGTCTGTCAGGAGTGAATCCTCGGTAGGCCCGGGACTCGTTGGCAAGAGGGCGGTCATCGGCTAAATCTGCGGCGCCCGGCGGGTCCATGCAAGTATTGCAACCCCTCCTGTGCGACGGGCACCTTGTATTTGCTGCAGTGCAGAATATCTAGGGTGGGGCGTTTGCCGCCGGAAGGCGGGGCGGCATCGAAGGGGATATTTGTATGCATAGATTTTCTTGGGCCGTGGCCCTTGGACGCGGATTGGTTAAAGCCGGTCCCTGTGTGGCTCTTGTGGCGCTGCTCGGCGCCTGCGGGGACGGTGACGATTCGGTGGCCCAACAGGCCGCGCCGCCGCCGCCCAAGGTGACGGTCGCCAAGCCGGTGGTGCGCGAGGTCGTCGAGGACGACGAGTTCGTCGGCCGCTTCGAGGCGGTCGACGAGGTCGACGTCCGTGCCCGGGTCGGTGGCTACCTGCAGAAGATCCACTTCACCGATGGCGCCATCGTTGCCAAGGGCGACCTGCTGTTCACCATCGACCAGCGTCCCTTCCAGGCGGCGGCCTCTCAGGCCGAGGCCACTCTGAAGATTGCCCAATCCCAACTCGACTACACCGACAAAGAGCTGAAGCGTGCCCAAGAACTGGTGACGCGCGGCAACATCTCGTACAGTACGCTCGATGTGCGCCAGGAGGCCTTCATCGCCTCCCAGGCCGTAGTGCATGGCGCCAAGGCGGTCATTTTTTATTCGGGGCTGGACCTCGCCTACACCGAGATCCGGGCACCGGTCGGTGGGCGCATCGACCGCAACTTCATCTCGGTGGGCAATCTGGTCTCTTCCGACGACACCATCCTGACCCGCATCGTCTCGCTGGACCCGATCTACTTCTACTTCGACATCGACGAGCGCTCCTTCCTGGCCTATGCCCGCGATGCCCGTTCACGCGGCCTGTCGCTGCAGGAAGGCGCCGGCGCGCTGCCGGTGAAGGTGACGCTCAGCGACGCGCGCGACGGCCCCTTCGACGGCAAGCTGGATTTCGCCGAGAACCGCATCGATCAGGGAACCGGGACCATGCGCGTGCGCGCGGTCTTCCCCAACCCGGATTTCGTCATGCAGCCGGGCCTGTTCGGCCGCATCAACATTCCCGGGTCTCTGCCATACCGTGGTGTGCTGGTGCCCGACGAGGCGATTGCCGCGGACCAGACCCGGCGTATCGTCTATTCCGTCGACGCCGAGGGTAAGGTGACGCCGGTGCAGGTTCGTCCCGGACCGCGGCTGCATGGCTATCGCGTCGTGCGCGAAGGCCTGACCGGCGACGAGACGATCGTCATCAATGGCCTGATGCGGGTGCGCCCGGGCGCGACCGTCACGCCGGAGCTGGTCGAGCTGCCGCCCGTCGCCGATCAGCAGTAGAGGAACGGCGATGCGCTTTGCTCACTTTTTCGTCGACCGGCCGATCTTCGCGACGGTCCTGTCGGTGGTTATGGTCATTGTCGGCCTGATCTCCTTCGGCCTGCTGCCGGTTGCCCAGTATCCGGAGATCGCGCCGCCCAGTATCTCGGTGACGGCGCAGTATCCGGGCGCCGACGCGGAAACCGTCGCGGCCACCGTCGCGACCCCGCTGGAGCAGGAGATCAACGGCGTCGAGGACATGCTCTACATGTCCTCCTATTCGACCAGCGACGGCTCGATGTCGCTGACCATCACGTTCGAACTGGGCACCGACCTGGACAAGGCCCAGGTGCTGGTGCAGAACCGCGTCGCCGTGGCCGAGCCGCGCCTGCCGGAGGAGGTCCGCGCCCTCGGCATCACCACCGCCAAGCGTTCGCCCGATCTGATGATGGTGGTCCACATGCTCTCGCCCGACGAGAGCTACGACCAGCTTTATGTCTCCAACTACGCGCGCAATCGGGTGCGCGACCTGCTGCTGCGGCTGGACGGGATCGGTGACCTGATCATCTTCGGCGAGCGTGAATACTCGCTGCGCGTCTGGCTCAACCCGGAGAAACTGTCGGCCTACGGCCTGTCCGCCAGCGACGTCGTCGAGGCCCTGCGCGAGCAGAACGTCCAGGTCTCCGGCGGCTCGATCGGCGCGCCGCCGACCACCGGCGGCCCGGCGTTCCAGTACGTGGTTACGACCCAAGGCCGCTTCAAAGATGCCCGCGAGTTCCGCGACGTCATCGTGAAGTCGGGCGAGGGGGGGCGCCTGATCCGCCTGCAGGACGTGGCGCGGGTCGAACTGGGCGCCAAGCAATACGTCACCAACAGCTATCTGAACGGCAAACAGGCGGTGGCGTTGGCGATCTTCCAGCGTCCGAACACCAATGCGTTGGAGACCTCCGACGCGGTGATCGAGACCATGGAGCGCCTGAAGCAGGACTTCCCGACGGGTATCGACTACAGGATCGTCTACAACCCGACGGAGTTCATCGCCGAGTCGATCGACGCGGTGTACGATACGCTGTTCGAGGCGGTGCTGCTGGTGGTGCTGGTTGTGCTGATTTTCCTACAGTCCTGGCGCACGGCCGTGGTGCCTATCATCGCCATTCCGGTCTCGCTGATCGGCACTTTCGCGGTCATGTCGGCCTTTGGTTTTTCCATCAACATGCTGACCCTGTTCGGCATGGTGTTGGCCATCGGCATCGTGGTCGACGACGCCATCGTCGTGGTGGAGAACGTCGAGCGCAACATGCGCCTGGGCTACAGTCCGCGCGAGGCGGCGCATCGAACCATGGACGAGGTCGGCTCCGCGGTGGTCGCCATCGCCCTGGTGCTGACCGCGGTTTTCGTGCCGGTCGCCTTCATCCCCGGCATCTCCGGCCAGTTCTATCTGCAGTTCGCCATCACCATTGCGGTGGCCACGGTGATTTCCGCGGCCAACTCGCTGACCCTGTCGCCGGCCCTGGCCGCCATCCTGTTCAAGCCGCACGGCGGCAAGCCCTCACGCTTCCCGCTCGCCGTCATCGGGCGTTATTTCGCCGACGGCTTCAACAAAGGCTTCGACAAGCTGAGCGACGGCTACGGCCGCGTGGTCCATTTCCTGGTCGGCCGCAAGATCACCGTCGGCGTCATGCTGCTGATCTTCGCCGGGTTGCTCGCCAGCACGGTCTATATGCTGCAGGTGACGCCGCGCGGGTTCATCCCGACCCTCGATCAGGGTTACGCCATCGTCGTCATTCAGCTTCCCGAAGGCGCCTCCCTGGACCGCACCGACGACGTCGTGAAACGCGCTTCCGAAATCGTGCAGAACACGCCCGGTGTGCGTAACGCCGTGGCCTTCGCCGGTTTCTCCGGCGCCACCTTCACCAACGCGTCCAACGCCGGTGTGATCTTTGCCGGACTGGAGCCGTTCGAGGAACGCCTGGCCAATGGCCAGCCGGCCGGCGCCATCATCGGCCAGCTCTACGGCGGCCTGCAATCCATCGAGGAGGCCTTCGTCATCGCGGTGCCGCCGCCACCGGTGCGCGGCGTCGGCACCTCCGGCGGCTTCAAGATGCTGCTGCAGGAACGTGACAGCGCCGAGATGGACCGGGTGCTGCAGTCGGCCTATGCCATCATGGGACAGGCGGGCCAGACCCCCGGGGTGACCGGCGTTTACACCACCTTCAGTTCTTCCTCGCCGCAGTTCTACCTGGAGATCGACCGTCGCAAGGCACAGATGCTGAACGTGCCGATTCCCAACATCTTCGATACCCTGTCGATCAATCTCGGCAACGCCTATGTGAACGACTTCAACGCCTTCGGGCGGATCTACCAGGTACGTGCACAGGCCGACGAGGCGTTCCGCATGGAGCGCGAGGACATCCAGCGTCTGAAGGTGCCCTCGGCGACCGGCGAACTGGTTCCGCTCGGTACCCTGGTGGAGGTCCGTGACGTTTCCGGCCCCAACCTGGTGCAGCGCTACAACATGTACGTTTCGGTGCCGGTGCAGGGCAATGCGGCGCCCGGGGTATCGACCGGCGAGGCGCTCGACACCATGGAGCAGTTGGCCCGCCAGACGTTGCCGCCGGGCACCGGCTTCGAGTGGACGGAACTGGCTTACCAGGAGCGCCAGATCGGCGACATCGCGGTCTTCATCTTCGGCCTCTCGGTGCTGTTCGTGTTCCTCGCCCTGGCGGCGCAGTACGAGAGCTGGAGCCTGCCGCTGGCGATCATTCTGATCGTGCCGATGAGCGTGCTGTCGGCGTTGATCGGCGTCACCCTGCGCGGCTTCGACAACAACATCCTGACCCAGGTCGGCCTTATCGTGCTGGTCGGCCTGGCGGCCAAGAACGCCATCCTGATCGTCGAGTTCGCCAAACAGGCCGAGGATGCCGGCGACGATCTGGTCGAGGCGGTGGTCAAGGCCTGCCGCCTGCGTCTCAGGCCGATCCTGATGACCGCCTTCGCCTTCATCCTGGGCGTGGTGCCGCTGGCCCTTGCCACCGGCCCGGGGGCGGAGATGCGCCAGGCGCTGGGCGTCACCGTGTTCTCGGGAATGCTGGGGGTGACCTTCTTCGGCCTGTTCCTGACGCCGGTGTTCTACGTCACCATCCGCGGTATCACCCGCCGGCTGCGCCCGGTGCGGCACGGCGCCGATCCCGAGGTGCAGCCCTCAGGCGGCGCGGATTAGGGGCTGGTCCCGGTCGGTTCCGGCGGCGCATGCCCTTGCCCAGTCAACTCGATGTCGTCCCGGCACCTGTTGCCGGGACCCATTGGCGCCCGCCGGAGGCGATGACCGGTTCGGCGGACAGGGCAGGGGATCCCGGGATCTAGTCCCGGGACGACAGCCTTGAGGGGGAGGAATGCCGAGGGCTACTGCCCCTCCGCGAAATCCTTCAGCGCGTCGCCGTCGAAGCGGTAGTAGATCTTCTCCGGCAGGCGGCGGGCGCCGATGCGGTCGTAGAGGGCGAGGGCGCGCGCGTTATCGTCTTCCGCCGTCCAGTCCAGGCGGACGCAGCCGCGTTCCACCGCGATCCTGGCCAAGGCACGTAGCAGCGTCAGACCGGTGCCGCCGCTGCGCGCGGCCGCGGTGACGAAGAGGTCCTTCAGGAACAGCTGGCCGCCCAGGTCCGGGGCGGGATGCACCACCGCGAAGCTGGCAAAGCCGATGGCCTGCCCGTCGGCTTCGGCCAGTAGGATCTCGATATTGGCATGTTCCGCCAGCACGTCGCCGCGCACCTGGGCGGTGATGGCGTCCAACGACGGCGCCCGGTCGCCGAAGTAGTGGCGGGCATTCTGGTGGAACAGCGCGCCGACGGTTTCAAAATCCGCGGCCGTGGCCAGGCGGCAGGCGACGTCGCTCATGCGCGCTTTTTCTTCTTCGGCTTGGCCGTGCTGCGCAGGTAGGGGATCAGGTAGCGGCCGGTGTGGCTCTCGGCGACCTGGGCCACGTCCTCGGGCGTCCCCGCGGCGACGAGGCGGCCGCCCCGATTGCCGCCGTCGGGGCCGAGGTCGAGGATCCAGTCGGCGGTCTTGATGACCTCCAGGTTATGCTCGATGACCAGTACGGTGTTGCCCTGGTCGACCAGCGCCTGCAGCACCTCCAGCAGCTTCTTCACGTCCTCGAAGTGCAGGCCGGTGGTCGGCTCGTCGAGGATGTAGAGGGTGCGCCCGGTGGCCCGCCGCGACAGCTCCTTGGACAGCTTTACCCGCTGGGCCTCGCCGCCCGACAGGGTGGTCGCCGGCTGGCCGATATGGATGTAGCCGAGGCCGACCTGCTGCAGGGTCTCCAGCTTGGTGCGGATCGACGGCACCGCCTTGAAGAACTCGACGCCTTCGTCGACCGTCAGCTCCAGGATGTCGGCGACCGACTTGTCCTTGAAGGTGATCTCCAGGGTCTCGCGGTTGTAGCGCTTGCCCTTGCAGACGTCGCACTGCACGTAGACGTCGGGCAGGAAGTGCATCTCGATCTTGATGACGCCGTCACCCTGGCAGGCCTCGCAGCGCCCGCCCTTCACGTTGAAGGAAAAGCGTCCCGGCTTGTAGCCGCGAGCGTTGGACTCCGGCAGGCCGGCGAACCACTCGCGGATCGGCGTGAAGGCACCGATGTAGGTGGCGGGGTTGGAACGCGGCGTGCGGCCGATCGGCGACTGGTCGATGTCGATGATCTTGTCGATGTACTCGATGCCCTCGATGGCCTTGTGGGCGCCGGGGTTGGCCCGCGCCTTGTGCAGGCGGCGGGCCAGCGCCTTGTACAGCGTCTCGATGATCAGGGTCGACTTGCCGCTGCCGGAAACGCCGGTCACGCAGGTGAAGGTGCCCAGCGGAATCGCCGCATCGACTTTCAGCAGGTTGTTCTCGGTGGCGCCGACGATCTTGATTTGCTGGCCCGGATGGCCCTCGCGGCGCAGGCGCGGCACGTCGATCTGGCGCATCCCCGTCAGGTACTGGCCGGTCAGGCTCTCGGGATTGTTCATCACCTCTTCGGGCAGGCCGATGGCGATCACCTGGCCGCCGTTGACGCCGGCGCGCGGGCCCATGTCCACCAGGTAGTCGGCGGTGCGGATGGCGTCCTCGTCGTGCTCGACCACGATGACGCTGTTGCCGAGGTCGCGCAGGCGCTTGAGGGTTTCCAGCAGACGTTCGTTGTCGCGCTGGTGCAGGCCGATGGAGGGCTCGTCCAGCACATAGAGCACGCCGGTCAGGCCCGAGCCGATCTGCGAGGCGAGGCGGATGCGCTGGCTCTCGCCGCCGGACAGGCTGGCCGAGCCACGGCTGAGGGTCAGGTAGTCGAGCCCGACGTCGACCAGGAAGCGCAGGCGCTCGTTGATTTCCTTTAGGATGCGCGCGGCGATTTCCTGCTGCTTGGGCTTCAGCGTGTCGTTCAGCGCCGAGAACCATTCGGCCGCCTGGGCGACGGAGAACTCCGCCACTTCGCTGATGTGCCGGCCGTCCAGCTTCACCGCCAGGGCCTCCGGCTTCAGGCGGTGGCCATGGCAGACCTCGCAGGCGCGGTTGCTCTGATACTTGCCGAGGTCGTCGCGCACCCAGTCGCTGTCGGTCTCGCGCCAGCGCCGCTCCATGTTCGGCACCACGCCCTCGAAGGGCTTGGCGGTCTTGTAGCTCCTCAGGCCGTCCTCGTAGGTCATGGTGATGGCGGTCTTGCCGGAGCCGTAGAGGATGGTGTCGCGCACCTGCGGCTTCAGGTCCTCCCAGGGCGTGCGGGTCGAGACCTTGAAGTGCTTGGCGATGCTGTCCAGGGTCTGCTGGTAGTAGGGCGAGGGCGTCGCCGAGCGCGACCACGGCGCCACGGCGCCGCCGCTGAGGGACAGGGTCGCGTCGGGCACCACCAGCTGCGGATCGAAGAACAGGGTGATGCCCAGGCCGTCGCAGGACGGGCAGGCGCCGAAGGGATTGTTGATGGAGTACAGCCGCGGCTCGATCTCGTCGATGGTGAAGCCGGACACCGGGCAGGCGAACTTGGCCGAGAAGGTGGTGCGCTCCCCGGACTTGCCGCCGGCCTTGCCGCCGGACTTGCCGTTAGCCTTGGCCTCTTCGGTGAAGGCCAGGCCGTCGGCCAGCTGCAGCGCCGTCTCGAAGCTGTCGGCCAGGCGCGATTCGACGCCCGGTCGCACGATCAGCCGGTCGACCACCACCTCGATGTCGTGCTTGCGCTTCTTGTCCAGCGCCGGGGCGGCATCGATCTCATAGAGTTCGCCGTCGATCTTCACCCGCTGGAAGCCACGCTTCTGCAGGTCGGCGAGCTCCTTGCGGTACTCGCCCTTGCGCCCGCGCACGATGGGGGCCAGCAGGTAGAGGCGGGTGCCCTCGGGCATCTCCATCACCCGGTCGACCATCTGGCTGACCGTCTGGCTCTCGATCGGCAGGCCGGTGGCCGGGGAATAGGGCACGCCGACCCGCGCGAAAAGCAGGCGCATGTAGTCGTAGATCTCGGTCACCGTGCCGACGGTGGAACGCGGGTTCTTCGAAGTGGTCTTCTGCTCGATGGAGATCGCCGGCGACAGGCCCTCGATGGAATCGACGTCGGGCTTCTGCATCAGTTCCAGGAACTGGCGCGCATAGGCCGAGAGCGACTCGACATAGCGGCGCTGCCCCTCGGCATAAATGGTGTCGAAGGCGAGCGACGACTTGCCGGAGCCGGACAGCCCGGTGATCACCACCAGCTTGTTGCGCGGCAGGATGACGTCGATGTTCTTCAGATTGTGCTCGCGGGCACCGCGGATCGCGATCACGGGGCCCTGAGGGTGTTCGGGCAGACCTTTTGGCATGACTTCGGCACAGCCTCTCGGGGCTCGGGGTCGTCGCTCGGGGTGCGTTGGATGACCGATGGCTCGGGATATCGGTGGCAGGCGGCCGCCGATAGGGTCAATATGGGGCAAGGCAGGGCGAAAATCGAGCCCCCGTTGGGCCCGGGCGCCTTGTGGATAAGGGATTGCTGACATGGCCCTGCCAGGGCGTTAGAGTGCGGCCCCTTTCGGACATGAAAACACGCAGAATCTGGAGAAAGACGGCATGGCGGGTAGCGTAAACAAGGTCATTCTGGTTGGAAATCTCGGCCGCGATCCTGAGATCCGCTCCACTCAGGACGGCACCAAGATCGCCAACCTGTCGGTGGCGACCTCGGAGACCTGGCGCGACCGCAATTCCGGTGAGCGCAAGGAGCGCACCGAGTGGCACCGCGTCGTCATCTTCAACGACAAGCTCAGCGAAGTGGCCGAGAAGTATCTGCGCAAGGGCTCCAAGATCTATGTCGAGGGCCAGTTGCAGACCCGCAAGTGGACCGACAAGGAAGGCCAGGAGCGCTATTCCACCGAGGTGGTGCTGCAGCGCTTCCGCGGCGAACTGACCATGCTGGACGGCCGTCAGGACGGCGGTGGCGGGGGCGGCTACGGTGACGACGGCGGCTCCAGCGGCGGCTTCGGCGGTGGATCCGGCGGCGGTTCGGGTGGTGGCGGCTTCGGTGGTGGTTCTGGCGGCGGTTCTGGTGGCGGCTTCGGCGGCGGCTCGGGCGGCGGCGACCTGGACGACGAGATCCCGTTCTAGCCCGCACCGGCAGCCGACCCGGCGGCGCAAATCGCCGCCGACGGCAATCAACCCGAATGGCGTTCAGTGAGACTATGGGGAGACCGCCGGCAGGCCCTATGGGGGCGGTGCCGGGCGCGCTTTCGCGCGCCGGTGGGACGGTCTGGCGCTCAGGCCGGAGAGCCTTTTTTAACTCCTTGAAATGAAAGCTTTAATTGGTCCGCTCCCGCCGTCGCGGGAGTTGTCGCCGGGGCGCGGGATTGCTATAGTCAGTCTAACGAATCGTGGTGGATTTCTGCGGGTTTTCCGGGCCTTCCGACATCTTGGCGGAGCGCGCCCCGGGGACCGCAAAACTCCCGGCCGATCCGGCCGCTTTTCTTAGGTGACCTCAGGCCCCCGGCGGGTAAATCCCAGGGGGCAATGCAATCCGTTGTCCGGGCGTGGGGTCCGGGCGTCTTCGCAAGGCAGTACACTTGTCCGATCCGTCACAGCCGACTTCCGATTTCGACATTACGCCGGTCACCATCGAGGAGGAGATGAAACGCTCCTACCTCGATTACGCCATGAGCGTGATCGTGGCCCGCGCCTTGCCCGACGTGCGCGACGGCCTGAAGCCCGTCCACCGGCGCATCCTCTATGCCATGAAGGAAGCCGGCTACGACTGGAACCGGCCCTACCGCAAGTCCGCCCGCGTGGTCGGCGATGTCATGGGTCAGTACCACCCGCACGGCGACAGCGCGATCTACGACACCATGGTCCGCATGGCGCAGGATTTCTCCATGCGCCTGCTGCTGGTCGACGGCCAGGGCAACTTCGGCTCCATGGACGGCGACCCGGCGGCGGCCATGCGCTACACCGAGGCACGCCTGACCCGCGCGGCCAGCGAGGCGCTGCTGCAGGACATCGACGAGGACACCGTCGACTTCCAGGACAACTACGACGAGACCACCAAGGAGCCGGTGGTCCTGCCGGCGCGCTACCCGAACCTGCTGGTCAACGGCGCCGGCGGCATCGCCGTCGGCATGGCGACCAACATCCCGCCGCATAACCTGGGCGAGGTGATCGACGCCTGCATCGCCTACATCGAAGACCCGGAGATCTCCATCGACCGCCTGATGGAGCACGTGCCGGGGCCGGACTTCCCGACCGGCGGCCTGATCCTGGGGCGCACCGGCATCCGCGACGCCTATCACACCGGGCGCGGCTCCCTGCGCGTGCGCGCGGCGACCTCGATCGAGGAGATCCGCAAGGACCGCAAGGCCATCGTGGTCACCGAGGTGCCCTACCAGGTCAACAAGGCGCGCATGCTGGAGCGCATCGCCGAGCTGGTGCGCTCCAAGACCATCGAGGGCATCTCCGACCTGCGCGACGAAAGCGACCGCCAGGGCCTGCGCGTGGTCATCGAGCTGCGCCGCGAGGCCGAGCCGGACGTGGTGCTGAACCAGCTGTTCCGTTTCTCGCCGCTGCAGGGCTCCTTCGGCTGCAACATGCTGGCGCTGGCCAGCGGCCGGCCGGAGCTGATGGACCTGAAGGTCATCATCTCGGCCTTTATCGATTTCCGCGAGGAAGTCGTCACCCGGCGCACCGCCTTCCGCCTCGGCAAGGCCCGCGACCGCGCCCACCTGTTGGTCGGCCTGGCCATCGCGGTGGCCAACATCGACCCGGTGATCGCGCTGATCCGCGCGGCGCCGGACCCGGCGGCCGCCCGCGAGGGCCTGATGGGGAAGCGCTGGCCGGCCGAGACCGTGGCGCCGCTGATCGAGCTGATCGACGAGCCGGGGCGCGGGGTGGAGGCCGACGGCACCTACCAGCTCTCCGAATTGCAGGCCCGCGCCATCCTGGAGCTGCGCCTGCAGCGCCTGACCGGCCTGGAGCGCGACAAGATCGCCCAGGAACTGGAAGAGATCGCCGCCGAGATCAAGGGCTACCTGGAGATCCTCGGCTCGCGCGAGCGCCTGATGGAGGTGCTGCGCGGCGAGCTGCTGGAGATGAAGGAGCGTTTCGCGACGCCGCGGCGCACCCAGATCATCGACGCGGGCTTCGAGCACGAAGACGAAGACCTGATCCAGCGCGAGGCGATGGTGGTCACCGTGACCCACGGCGGCTACATCAAGCGGGTGCCGCTGTCGACCTACCGCGCCCAGCGCCGTGGCGGCAAGGGGCGCGCCGGCATGGCGACCCGCGACGAGGACTTCGTCAGCAAGGTCTTCGTCTGCAACACCCATACGCCGGTGCTGTTCTTCTCCTCGCTCGGCATGGTCTACAAGCTGAAGGTCTACCGCCTGCCGGTCGGCACGCCCCAGGCGCGCGGCAAGGCGCTGGTGAACCTGCTGCCGCTGCAGGAAGGCGAGTGGATCACCACCTTCATGCCGATGCCCGAGGACGAGACGACCTGGGACCAGATGTTCGTGGTCTTCGCCATCTCGTCAGGCTATGTGCGGCGTAACAAGCTTTCCGACTTCGTCCGCGTCATGGCCAACGGCAAGATCGCCATGAAGCTGGAGGAGGGCGACGGCGAACTGGTCGCCGTGCGGCCCTGCACCGAGGACGATGACGTTCTGCTGGCGACCGCCGGCGGCAAGTGCATCCGCTTCAGCGTCTCCGATGTGCGGGTTTTTGCCGGTCGTACCTCGACCGGCGTGCGCGGTATCAAGCTGGCCAAGAACGACAGGGTGATCTCGATGACCATCCTGCGCTCCGGCGAGGCGGAGAGCACCGAGGAGCGCGATGCCTACCTGCGCTATGCCAACGCCAAGCGGCGCGGCGAGAACGGCGGGGGGGAGAACGGCGCGGGTGAGAGCGCCAGCGGCGAGTACGGTGTGGAGTTGACGCAGCAGCGCTTCGACGAACTGGCCGAGGCCGAGCAGTTCCTCCTTTCGGTGGCCGACGACGGCTACGGCAAGCGGACCTCGTCCTACGAGTATCGCCTGACCGGGCGTGGCGGCCAGGGTATCGGCAACCTGGACCTGTCGCGGACCGGCGGGCGCGAGACCGGTGTGGTCGCCGCTTTCCCGGTCGCCTCCGGCGACCAGATCATGCTGGTGACCGACGGCGGCAAGCTGATCCGCAGCCCGGTCGAAGACATCCGCATCGCCGGGCGTACGACCCGGGGCGTGATGCTGTTCCGCATCGACGAAAGCGAGCGGATCGTCTCGGTGGCGCGGCTTTCCGATGTCGACGACGGCGATGTCGACGATGGCGAGGTCGAGGATGTGGTTGGCGCCGGTGATGACGCCCTTTCCGATTCAGGCCCCGATTCAGGCGGCCCGGCGCCTGAAGACGCGGGCTAGGCAACAAAAAGGCCCTGAGCATGAGCGGTCCCCTCGTCGGGGTTTATCCCGGCACCTTCGATCCCATCACCAACGGCCATCGCGACATCATCGGACGCGCCTGTAAGGTCACTGGCCGGCTGGTCATCGCGGTTGCGCGCAATGCCGGCAAGGGGCCGCTGTTCTCGATCGACGAGCGCGTCGAGATGGTGCGCGACGATGTCGACCAGATGGACACCCATGGCGCCGAGGTGCAGGTGCGCGCCTTCGACAACCTGCTGATCGACTTCTGCAACGAGGTCGGCGCCAGCCTGCTGGTGCGCGGCCTGCGCGCGGTTTCCGACTTCGAATACGAATTCCAGATGGCGGCGATGAACGCCCGGCTGGATTCGCGCATCGAGACGGTCTTCCTGATGGCCTCGGAGCGCCAGCAGTTCATTTCGTCGCGCTTCGTCAAGGAGATCGGCCGGCTGGGCGGCGACATCAGCAGTTTCGTCAGTGCACCGGTCGCAGACCGGCTGCGCGACCGCTTCAACGTGGAGCAGCTAAGCGCCGACGGTCCGGCGCGGCGCCGACAGACGTTCAAGGACGAGGTCTAGGCAGGGACGCAGTTCAGGCCGGGACGAGGCCTGGAACGGCCCTTTTTCCGGGGGGCTGTCTTTGGTTGACCGGGCGGGAAGCGGCCACTAAGGTGCGCCCGCCGCGCCGAAAGGCGCAGAATTCCCTCTTCCGGGGAGCCCGTAGCTCAGTTGGTAGAGCAGCTGACTTTTAATCAGCGGGTCACAGGTTCGAATCCTGTCGGGCTCACCACTCTCCCCATCGCCAAAGCGTCTCCCGTCCAGGCCGGCGGAGTGCCCGCTTTGCTGGTCGTTGGCGGTCGTGCTTCCCTCAATAGATGAATAAATGCCTTAAAATGCCGCTTCTATTTCTCTAAGTTGCCGGTATTGGGACATTTCTCTGCGGCAGCTGCCGTATCATCAATATGATTATTTTTACGTGGCGTTAAGTACAGATTCCTTAAAGTTGCTGTCCAACGTGGCAGGAACTGCAAAAGCCGCCACACGAATGTATTCATCAGGGGGCCGGCGATCCGGTGTTCCGCACAGCCAAATTCTTGCATTGCAAACACGCCCGGCCTTTGGTCGATCTGGCGGTCGCCGCTGCGATCTTCGTGCTGCTGGTCGTCCTGTCGATGGTGTTCGACCTGGCCGAAGAATGGCACCTCCTTCACGAGAAGTACGAAGGTTACCAGATCGACGCGATCCCCCTTGCCTTCACCCTGGCGGTAGGGCTGTTCGGCTGGTTTGCCTGGCGGCGCTGGCACGATTTCGAGCGGGAAGCGGCGGAGAGCGAAGCGGCCCGGCAACAGTTGCAAGTAGAATTGCGTTTGCGGCTGGAAACTGAGCGGGGGCTGCAGGAAGCGCAGCATCAGGCCGAGGCCGCCGACCGCGCCAAATCTGAATTCCTCGCCAATATGAGCCACGAACTGCGCACCCCGTTGAATGCCACCATCGGCTTTGCCGAACTGATGCAACGGGAAGTCCGCGGGCCGCTCGGCGATCCGCGGTATCAGGAGTATGTCTCGAACATCAAGGAATCGGGCGAGCACTTGTTGAGCCTGATCAACGAGATCCTCGACCTCTCCAAGATCGAGGCGGGCAAGCTGGAGCTCCATGAGGAGGTTTTCGATCTCACCAACACGGCGGTCTCCGCCGTCCGCCTGGTGACGCCGCAGGCACAGAAGCTGGGCGTCTCGATCGAGACATCCTGGCCGTCGCAGGAACTGCCCTTCCGTGGCGATACCCGAATCATGAAGCAGGTCATGACCAACCTGCTGTCCAACGCCTGCAAGTTCAGCCATCTGGGCGGCCACGTTAGCTTGACGCTCGCCATAAATGCGAGCGGGCGCTGTGTCATCAAGGTGTGCGACGACGGCATCGGCATGACGGTGGAGGAGATCGCTTTGGCGCTGCAGCCGTTCGGCCGCGTCGACAGCTATGTCTCGCGCAAACGTGGCGGTACCGGCCTCGGTCTGCCGTTGGTCAAGGCGATGGCTGAATTGCACGGCGGTCGCCTGTCGGTCGAGAGCTCGCCGGGCAAGGGGACGGAAGCGTCCGTCATTCTGCCGGCCGAGCGCGTCATCGTGCCGGCCGGCTCCTTCGTTCGTAAGCTCGCCGCAGGCTAGTCGTCACGCAGATCCCGGTCGCTGCGCGAATCCTGGTCGCCACGCTCCAGCAGCATCAGGTTGGCCGCCAGCGATACCGATCCGAAAGTGATGAAGAGGCCGAAGAACAGCAGGAAGAAGACCAGCCAGGGGGCGTCGCTGCTCATGGCCAGGCTGCGCAGCCCGGCCAGATCGGCGGTCAGGATGGCAGCGCCGAAAAGGGCCCCGGCGCCCAACCCCGTGGCGAGGTGGCGCATCACGAAACGCAGTACGGTTTTGTCGTTGGGGCTCAGCAAACCATCCGTCCTGTCGGTCGCCAGTTCTCACACGACGCCCAAAGGCGCCGGCAGCAGAGAATCGGTGCACTGCCGCGCCGCCGCAAGGGATTTTCCGGGGCCGATTGTCGCATCCCGGGGCCGCCGGGTCCTGATTCGCAGAACCTCAGTCGGATGGTCGTCGGCGCGGCACCGCGCCGCGCATCAACCGGGCGATCTGACCCCAGGGACTTGAGCGCCTGGCCAGCATGACCGGCAACGGCGCGGCCAGGATCGCCATGACCCACCACATCGGCCGGACCTGGTAGCTGAAGTCGAGATTGGACAGCAACACACGCTCGGCCGGAATGCCGCTGCCGGCGGCGTACCAGGCGAATTCCAGCGCCGCCGCGGCGACGCCCGAGAACACGGCGACGCCGAGTACGCCAGCCGGTGTCCGGGATACTGTGGGCGCCCGGTGAAGCATCAGGCCGATGAACACGCCGCTCAGCAGCACTGCCTGCGAAACGTCGGACTTGGACTGCAGGAAGAAATGCAACAGTCCGAGCGCCGCCAGGAGATAGACCGTGCGGTGCAGCCGCTTCCAGTTCCGACGCAGGCGGCGGATCGCCGCGTCGAACGAGGTCGCGGCCAGAGCGGCCAGGCCGATGAGGGCGGCGAAGCCGATGGTCAGGTAGATGCGGCTGGTGATCTCGCTGACGGCCTTCGCCAGATCCCAGTTCTGATCGCCGACATAGAGCGCGAGGTGGGCGGCAATGTACCCGAAGGCGGTAAGGCCGAGCATGCGGCGGATGCCGATCAGGCGCGTCCAGCCGAGCAGGCCTTTCAACGGCGTCACCGCCAGCGACGCGAGCAGGAAGTAGAGCGTCCAGGTGCCGGTCAGGTGCGTGGCTTCCTTCAGCGGCTCGGCGCCCAGACCGCCGGTAGAAAAGGCGATGGCGATCCAGGCCGCCGGCGACACCGCCGCGGCAAAGGCGGTGGCGCGCAGCCGGGAAAAGCGTCCCGTCCTGTCGGTCCAGGGAATGAAGTCGTCGATCCGCATTGAGGCCCTTTCCGTCTCATTCACCCCAGGGTTCCGGCAAGCGGGATGTGATCTGGAACCCCCGGCTCCGGCGCCTTCCGGCTGGGCGTCAGATATAGCCCTTCCTGCGGGCGAAAGGGACCGTCCCTCACGAACTTGTGGGGCAGCCGGCGATATCCGTGAACAGGCGCGCACCCGGGAGGCCCGCAGAGGCGGTGGCGCAGAGACGGGGGTATGGGGAAGGGGATATGGAGAGGGCGGCGTGACAAAGCCCACAGCGCCGACGCTTCGTCCGAGAGTAGGATTCCGGCAATGCAAACGGGCCGCCGCGCACGGTTTTTCGGGCATCAGCGGAACGCGGCGTGGTAACCGAACGTTAAAGGAAAATGTGCAGGCTAAGAGGGTGCGAAAGCATGGACGAGGTAGAGCAATGTCTGACCGAAATTCTTTCGACGCGTCGCGCTGGATCCTGGATGCCTTCCGGGCGGGGATCTTCGCGCGGGTGAATTCCAACGGCGATCTGGCGCTGGATGTGGTCAATGCCTGCCCCAAGGCGACCGAAGAGCTGCTGGGCCGCCTGAGCGGCAACTCCGAGTCGGTCATCCTGCAGATGCCCAAGCCGGACAGCGACGTTCTCTACGTCAACTGACGCGCCTCAACCCAAGGGGCCTCAACTGACGGGCCTCTACCTTCCGACATAGTCCCAGCCGGCCCGGCGCGATCTGCGCCGGGTGCCGCCGTGATACCGGTGGGGATTAGCGGACGCCGCCGATCTGGACGTCGTTGTCGAGAATCATCTGGCGCAGAATCTCCAGGCCCTTTTCAAGCTCTTCGTATTCCCGCCGGGCAAGGCTCAGTTCCTCGACCGCCGACTTGCGGCTGGCCTGGCTGCGCGGCATCTCCATCAGGGCGGCCAGATAGCGGCCCTTGGCATGGGCGGCGCGGCGGACCAGCGCCTTGATCTCGTTCTGCTTGAGGTGCACCAGCACCGACATGATCTCGCGCTTGGACTGCTCCTGCATGGTGTCTTCGATCTGCTCGACGAAGGCACCGGCGGAAACCGGTTCGGGATCGGGCTCCGGGACGGCAAGGGCGTCTTCCAGCATGCGCAGGCGCTCCTGCGGCTTGCCGCTGGAACGGTGGAACCACTGCAGTGCGCTGTTATTGCGGCCGTCGTAACCGGTCAGATCCGCCAGGGTCATCGAAGCTCTCCCATCCTTGTTCACGGGCCGCCCGGCTCCACCCGTTTCCGCCCAGGTCCGCTACAGGGTGGGCGAGGGGGGCTGCCAGGGGCTGAGGCTGGAGGTGCAATTCCCGGGCCACGGCGCCGGGTCGGAAATCCGCGGTTTTTGGGGGGCGTCAGGGGCTTGCGGGCCGCGGCTGGCCGGACCGGCCCGGCAAGGTCGGTCCGCGTCAGGCAGGATCTGCCGGGAAGGGAGAGCCAGGAAGAGCTGGAGAGGGGGACCGAGGCGGCAGTCAGTCGCCGGCGTGGCGCCAGGCCGCGGCGATGGGCAGATCGTCGTTGGCGGCCTCGGGGACCCAGGGAGAGCCGTCGGGGCCGTCGGCCAGGTGCCGCACCCGCGTCCGCACGCGGCGCAGGCCGGACCGGTTCTGGCGCCGCAGGCGCCAGCGCCGCAGGAGGCGCCAGGCGACCACGCTGCTGGCGATACCGAGCCACATATAGGGGTACCACCAGGGCATCAGCACAACAAAGTCGTGGAGCAACTGGTAGTAGGGATCGGAGGCGGCATCGGGGCCGTAGATCCACTGTAGTACTGCCAACATCGGAACGCGTTCCCTGCATTGGCACCTTGGTGGCGCCCGCTTGGTTAAGTATAGGTAAACACAATTATCGGGATTTTGAGAGAAAGATCAAGTTATTTTTTAGAATTCGTTAACCACATTCTTCAATATTCGTCCCAATATCGGAACAAATTCGAAATATTTTGGGAAATTCAGCCCATGAATTCTTGGGAAAGAGCAGTCATTACTGCTCGGGGAAGCCGCAGGCCCAGCGGTTGTAGCGTTCCTTGGCCGGCACGCCGTCCTTGGCCGGCTCGATATGGCTGAGCCCGATGACGATCCGGTCCTGGGTGCCGGTGATGGCGGCGGTGGTGTCGACGTAGTTCAGCCGGCCCCGGTAATACAGCCGCGGGTTTTCCGGGGTGACGGTAAAGGACGGCATCTCGGAGATCAGGCCGCTGGCGCGGTCCAGCAGGAACAGTTCGACCGGATGGCCGGCCTCCCACAGCGGAGTCCCGATGGTGACCAGCAGCATTTCCTGGCTCTTGTAGCCGCCGGTTGCGCCGTCCAGCAGGTAGCCCCAACCGCGCCAGCAGGTGGTGCGCGGCGGCTTCTCGCTCTTGGTCTGTTCAGCCGGTGGGGTGACCTGGGCGCGTGGCGTCGGGGCGGCGGCGACCACCAGCAGCGCGACGGCCGCGGCGGCCAGCCAAAGGCGCGGGAAACGGAAGACGCTGGGGGCCATGATCTCAGTCCGCGCCGCCACTATTGGCGCAGTCGACGCAGATCGGCAGGGTGGGATCGAGCTCCAGGCGGCGCAGCGGGATCTGCTCGCCGCAGGTCACGCAGTAGCCGTAGCCGCCTTCCTCGATGCGCTTGAGGCTGGCCTCGATGCGCTGCAGCTCGCGCTTGCGGCGCCGTTCGGCCTCCAGGGACATGGCTTGGTTCTGCAGGGCATCCATGCGTGAGAGTCTGCCCACTCGGGTCTGGTCCAGTTCGACCGGTTTCCGGCTGTCGGCGCTGCTTTCTACCAGGTCCTGGAGTTCGCGGCGGCGGGCGATCAAGCGATCACGAAATGCGGAAAGGTCTAACGGGACCGGGTTATCCATAAGCCATGATGACGACCCCTGTTTCCCAGGACAAGGGTCTTTGGATACGGCTCTTGGCGCGGCGAAAGCCGCGGTGGCATGTCGGAATCTGAAAGAGGTAAGGGGGGCTGTAGGAACCAAGAGCCCCGGCCGTCTTCGGGGGTTGGTAGACATGAAGTCTTACAGGGAGGCAGGGTCTCGAGCCCTACAGCCACGCCCTAGACTTAAGACTAAATTCTGACGGTTCCGCCGGGGGTGATCTTTTTGTGTCAAGGCCGCAGGGTTTCAACCTTAGGAATTGAGATACAAGCATTTAGACCGGTTTAGTGCGGCGGGCCGCGGTGATGCTCATCGTCGTGCCCGCGACGGTTTGAGTAGAAGACCAGGAACATCAGCCCACCGCCGAGCGCCAGGGAGACAAGGCAGCCGAGGGTCATGGCAATCAACCCGTGGATGCTGATCTGGACGTCGCCGAGGCTCCACCACAGGTAGATGCCGGCCAGCAGGGTGACCACCAGGATGACGGCCAGCACGGTAATGAGAGCAGCGGTTTTCATGGAGTGGGCTTCTCGGGGGTTTCTCGGGGGCTCTTCGGGTCGGTTGGGGCGGGCGGCGCTGGAATTCGGGGCGTGGCCCGGGACGGTAGGGGCGGAGGATGGCGCCTCCGCAGGACCGCCGTCCAGCCCTTTTTGGCGCCCACCGCCGGGGCGCTTCCGGGGCGGTTTTCAGGTCGTGTTTTGGGGCAGAATTTTCCGTTGCCCTTTTGGACGAGAACGTTATAACTCCCGCTCCGAGCCGGTGGCCAGTCCAGCGGACATCTGCGGCTGTGGCGGAATCGGTAGACGCGCAGCGTTGAGGGCGCTGTGGGGGAAACCCCGTGGAGGTTCAAGTCCTCTCAGCCGCACCATCCGACCAGGCTCGGAAACTTTGCAGGTGGGATCCCCACAGGTACACAGAGCTGCGGCTGTGGCGGAATAGGTAGACGCGCAGCGGTGAGGGCGCTGAGGGGTAAAACCCGTGGAAGTTCGAGGCTTCTCGACCGCACCAAACCAGACTCATCTGTGGAAAACCCCGCTAACACCTTGAAGGGTAAGGTGGTTTTGGGGGTTTGATAACCCTCCTTTCGGCAGTAGGTGGGCCGCTCTGCGAAGGCCAGTTTCAGGACCGTGCGGCGCAGGGTCATACCGCCGGTTGTCCAGAGATTCCAGTGGTTTGCGAGGAAGCTGAGCGCGAGTTCGATAAAATCCTCCACACTCCCCTTTGCCGTCGTCGTTTTCTCAGTCTTTTCGCTGATGAGTGCCCGCTGTTTCTGTAAGTCTGCGATCTTCGTCTCATAGGCGTCGATCACGGCGGGGTTTGTCGCATCGACGATGCGGACCAAGAGACCATCGATCTGCTTGTCCAAGACCGTGAGATCGCGCTTGCTGGCGACCGCTGCCCGTTTCGCCTGTGCTTCACGCGCTGACCAAGCTGCCCGTACCATGGCGGTGACGCAGGTCATCAGACGTCGTGCGGGTTGGAGGGCCTTCAGGATCGCTTCGAACTCGCCTTCGATCCTCTCGCGGCGCACAGATTTGCGATAGCTGGGGCAGCCCTTGGTGTCGCAGAGGTAGTACGGGTACTTCTTGGTGTTCCCTGTGGACCAGCAAGCCGTGTAGGGCTGCCCGCAATCGTCGCAGCACACGAAGCCGCGCAACGCGAAGTCCTCGCCGAGGTTCTTGCGAGTGGGGGCCTTGGCCCCGCCTGCCCGGCGTTCCTGAATTCTCTCAAAGGTATCGACCGAGATCAGCGGCTCATGGTGGCCGCGCAGCCAATGGATGCCATACCTTTCCGAGCAGATATGGCCCGTGTAGAGCGGCTGCGTCAGGATGTCGGTGACGCGCTGTTGCGTGATCTCGCCCTTGCGATTGCGCGGAAAGGCGGGGTGCGCTTCGAAGAAGCGTTTGGCCTCGACCTGCGTCTGGAAACGGCCCATCGCGAACCCTTCCAGCGCCTCTCGCACAAGTTCCGAAAGTGGCGGGTTGGGCACCAGCACCTTGCCGTGACCCCTGATCGTCTCATAGCGGTAGCCGACCGGCGGATTGTGGATCCAGTATCCTGCCTGCATCCGGGCCTTCATTTTTTGGGCGACCTGGCGGGCATTCTGCTGGCGTTCTAGCTGGCCCTGGGCGGCCATGATGGTCTCGATGAACTCGCCCTCGGGCGTGTCCTCGAACTTGAAGTTCAGACATTCGCGGACGGCATCACGCTCCTGCATCGCGGCGCGCAGACGGAAATGAAAGTCGCGGTCCCGGGCGAAGCGCTTGAGATCGTCGAAGATGACGACGAAACGCTCACCGGGATGGGCGTCGAGGTAAGAGAGCAGTGCCACCATGCCGGGGCGTTTCATGAAGTCGCCGCCGCCGCTTTTTGTGTCCGGAAAGACGGCGACCACTTCATAGCCCCGGGCGGCGGCGTATTGACGGCAGCGGGCCTCCTGGGACTCAAGACCGTGGCCTTCAGCTTCCTGTCCTGCGGTCGAGACCCGGCAGTAGATGACGGCTTTTATGATCCCCGTCATGCGTCCTCCTGTTCTTGTTTTTCTTGCTCTGACTCTAGCACAGCGGCGTCGAGCACGGCCTTCAGATCGATGTATTGTCCACAGATTTGCTGCGTCGGGTTGAGCGACCAACCCATGTCAACAAAGGCCGTGACGATAGACCAGAGCGTCTCGATCAGTTCGCGCTTTTGATCATCAGGGATCGCATCGTCCTCGAGGTAAGGTGCCCAATCGCGCCAATCGAAGCGCACTCCGGGCTGGCGGCGCGGTGCGGTCTCGCGATCGGTGCCCGCAAATGCGTCCGACGTACTGCTCACAGGGGCGGGTTTCTCTCTGGTCTGGGTCATCGGATCTCCTCTACCGCGGCCCGGGCGCCCGGCGCTGGCGGGTGCTCTGTTGAAAGTCACGTCCTGTCCGGGAAGGCATGCCGTCGGATTGCGCAGGCGCGTCGCCGTGATCCAACAAGTCGGGCTGGTCGGGGGCATTGCGGAACTGGCGAAGCAAGTGTCCAGAGCGATCATACGCTCTGGTGAGCAGATGGCTCAGACGTAAAAGCTCCGTCCCGACGAACGAGGTGGAATCCGCGGGTCGCCCCTGAATGTCAGAATACGTCTTCGCCAACGACACGGTGATGAAGGGACCGTTCCGGTCGCCGCCGTGGTACCAGAGGCTGGCCTTGAGCGCGCCGTCGCGCAGGACGTCTATTGGTTTGGGATTGTTCGTCATATCTATGCCTTTCGGTTCAATGGTGAGTGGATTGGGTGGACAGACCGGCGATGTCTCGCCTCGGTCTGGCCGGGTGTTCTCCAAAATGAGATGAGAACATATAGCGAACACTATAGGAAAAATGTCCTGATTTGCAAGAAAAATCGCTATTTTCCATAGTGTTATCCCGCCCGCCCAAGTTCCGACCACCATCTGTTGGCGGCCTCAGCGGCGGTCCCTATCGCGGGCTTGTTGGGGGGCGACGTCCCCCTTGGCCCCGCGCCGGTCGCGCTCACGGTCGAGTTTGAGGATGGTGTTGTGTGCCCGCCGGGAGAGTTCGCTGACGCGCATCAACTCCTTGCCGGAGAAGCTGGTCGAGTCGCGCAACTCCCCGGTCTTGCGGTCCTCATAAACACGCGAGAGTGTGCAGCTGTAGAATTCTCCCTTGTCCGATTGGTTGCGCCAGATCGACGCCTTGAGACTGCGGTCGCGCAGTGTCGTGACGGGGCCATCATTCTTTTCCATGTCTTTTCTCCTTCTCTGCTATCGACTGCGGGTGAAGTCCCGGCGCGCCGCACTCTTGCCGCGGTTGATCCGATTGGATTTGGCGTGCGCCTGGTGCGGCTGGCCCTTGACCTGTCCGAAACGCGCCGTCGCGTGGCCCTTTTCCTTCGCGAGCGCCCTGTCGATGGATTGGATGCGCGTCTCTCGGATCTGAGCCCGTTCCCGCGATGCTTCCTTGGCGGTGCTGCGGACAGCGTGACCCATGGCGCGCGGTTGAAGAGATGGCGCGGGGCGGGGCAGATCGCGCTTTCGGGCCGCCTTGAGTTGCGCGCGTTCGTGCGCCGACGGCGGGGCATCGTTAGTCATGTCCATGCTCCTGTTGGCTGTGGATCAGCTGTCGAACCGGGTGTCGCGGATGTACGGCGCGAGCTCCGGCATCTCCCACCACGGCTTGCGGTCGAGGATGAAGAGCGGCTCGCCTGGGATCTCCATCAGCGCCTTGCCAAGGCCGATCCGGGCGATCTCGGACGCGGGCAGCACAGGCGTCAGTTGCTCGACACCGCCATACATGCGCCCCGGCACGCTGATGCCCAGCGACGTGCTGTTGGTCTCCACCAGCACAGACCGCTTGCCCGCGCGGGCCTCCAGATCCCGCAGATGCTGCGAGTCGGTGATGCCAAAGGTGAGCGTGACGGAGTTCTCCAGGAACGGCTTGTGCCCACCCATCGACTTGAACTTGCTGTACCCTGAGCGGTCCTGGACGACTGTGACGAGCCGTATCCCGAGCGACCGGTACGTCCGAGCCCACTTCACCACATTCTCATTGAAGGGGAGCGCTGCGAATTCTTCTGCGATGATCGACAGCCTGTGTGGGCCGTCGGCATAGGCCGCTGTTTCGACTGCATAGTCCAGAACGGCACCTAGGAACGGCCCCGCGGCCAACAGTTGTCGGTCCGGGATCTCGAAGAACAACACTCGCGGCTTCTTCCGGAACGATGCGATATCGACGGTCGTCTTCTCTGTGGCCGCCCGCAGCCGTGAGCCTGGCGCGAACAGCTGGAATGCTTCGGCCATCGCTTGCATGATCCACCGAAACTCGCGCTGGTCGTCCTCCTTGTACGTGTTCAGAAAACTGTGGGCGGCAGCGGCGACATAGCCTCCCGCGATGTCCTCGTGCTCGCTGGCCACCGCGAAGAAGTCCGCCACCTGATCGAAGCCCGCCGTCGCGAAGTCGTACATGCCACCCGGGGTCAGGGCGTCTGGGTCGAGATGGGCACGGGCCACGGCGAGAGCTTCGGTGATGATGCGGGCGGACTTGGGTATCCACTCGTTCTGGCCAGCTTTCTTCATGGCCTCTGCGAAGAAGACCTGGATGCGCGCCCGGGTCTCATCGACTACGGGCTCGCCCCGCTTCACCGCGTCGATCAGGCTCTGGAACGGGTTAATCACGACGTCATTGTCGGCGCTGTAGGGCGCGAAGATCAGCGGCTTCTCTCCGGTGAGCATCTCCAAACCTGCCGCCGTCGCTCGGATGAGTTCACGCTTCTTGAAATCGAAGATGATGAGTGATTCACCGCCCAAGAAGGCGATGAAAATATTCGTATTCACAATGGTTTGGGTCTTCTGGAAGCCGGCCGGTCCAATGATCGCGATATGGTAATCCTGCGGGAGGCGGACTTCGCGATCTTCGCGAAACCCGAGTAGAAACCCCGTCTCGCCGCCCACCATGCCGAGGCGTTCGAGGTCTTGGAGGGTGCCCAGACTCGCCTCCTCCAGTTTGCCAGACGTCGCACCCTCCGCAATAGCCTTGTTCGCCGCGAGGTTTTCGTTCCAGATGTAGGCGGTCCGGCCTGCGTTGAAGAGTTTTTGCAGAACCTTCAGGAGTGTGAGCAGGCCCTTGGACATGTGCCCGGAACTTCTCCAGTGATCGTTGTCGTAGCGCGAGGGCATCTCATTCGCCCTCGCGGTCTTGGTGGGCGGATTGGGCCTCATCGAATGAGCGGTTCATGTCCTGCATGACCGTGCTGCGCGCGTCGTTCAGCGCCTGACCATAGTCCTGCGCCATCGAACGGCGGAGTGAGTCTGCGACCGCGCAGAACTCGAGAAAATCCTCCGAGTTCTCGCTGTTCGAGAACTGACCAAGGACGCCCACGCCACACATGAAGTCGGAGACGTTGGCGCCGAAGTTCTTCACCCAGTGACTGTTGCTGGTCGAAGTGATTTGGCGTTGCGCAATTTTGGCTTCCAGCTCGACGGCGCGCTGGTTCAGGACAGTTAAACGCTCGACCTCGGCCTCAGCTTCCGCCAGGGCATGGGCTTGCGCTTCAGCTGCCGGGGTTCGCGCAATAAGCCAGTTTGACTCCAACGCCCCGAGCTTCTGCCCCAAGACCGGAAAGATGGTCATGTTGGCAGGAGCCAGAATGTTCCAGGCGATGAAGATGACGGCACCGATGGTCAGTACGGATATGATGGTTCTCATGGGGTCCTCGTAAGGTTGGCATGGGTGGCCCGTGCGTTCGGGCCAAGGCTATCGGCGGGGCAAAGCGACGCCCCGCCGGACATGTTCAGGGGACAAGGTCAGTGGAGCCGACGGCCTCCACGGCGGTTCTTGCGACCGCGCCGGTGGTCCGGACCTGTCAGCTGCTGTGTGGAGGGCACCGCGACAGCGGATGGGTTGCCACCTGCAGTGTCGTCATCCTCGTCCTGACGTGTGAGGATGAGGAGCAGCGTCACGATAAGGACTGGCAACAGATCCAAAAGCAGGACGAACACGGCGATGGGCAGAATCTCTTGTGTCCGTGACGCGATCAGGTCGAAACCGTGTTTCTCCACGTATCGGTCTAGTTCGCGGTCCGCCTCGGCCAGCAACTCGGCGAGTGCCTGATTGAACTGACCGCCCAAGGGAGAGAACGTGCCCTCGAGTGTACTGGCGGCGCGGTCGCTGAGGCCGATGGACCACCAGTCTTTCAGAAGCCCGTCCCGAGCTGCCTCGATTTGCTCAACTGGGGCTGTCCGTCGTAGCGCAATTACTACTTGCCCCAGCTCCACCAGATAGCCCTTGGCCTGTGCCCGCTTCTGGGCCGCATCCAGGTTGGGCGCGTCGGCAACGCGACGGACCTTGGCCGAGAGCGCCTCGATGCGGCGGACAAGCGGGGCCGCAGTCGAGCGGGCGCGGACCAGCGCATTCTCTGTCGAGCCCAACAGAGTCGCTACTGTCTCCAGAGCGTCCGTTGTTGGCCCTGTGCCTCCGCCATCACCGGAGATCGGCCCGAACTGACGTTCCCGCTGGGCCATGGTCGCGGCGGTTTCGTGCCCGTTGCGGGCAACTGGGATCAGCGCCGGGACGTTGCGCGCGGTTTCCACCGTCTCGGCAGCCTGCACAAGGCCGCGGTTGACCGCGTCCCGAAAGTCAGCTCCGCTGGCCAGCGGCTCGCCCATGTATAGCAGGCCGGTCGGAAATGAGACTGCGATCACCGCGAGTGTTCCCGCGAGCCATGCGCGGACGCCCCGAGTTCGTGCGGGTCCCCGGAGCTCCGGCAATACTCTGAGGCCGACAAAATAGAGCACGCTTAGGAAGCCCCAGAACGCCGCGCCAGCGAGTAGCATGAGAACGACATCCAGAGCTGTCAGACCGTCGCTCGCTAGCGCCGAATGAACGTAACCCGTCGAAAGACTCGCAGATAGCGCGCCACACACGGCAACGACCCAGCCTGCGACTATCACGAACATTCCCCAGAGACGCCAAAGCGTCGAGCCGTCTGGCGGTTCTTCTCCACCACGTCTTCGGAGTTCTCTATCATGCATCATCTCAACGTCTCCTCGAGGCAAAGCCTCTCCGTTCGGCGCAAAACCGTTGCTGCGCGGTCAATTCGGGCAGTTCTGTTTGTGTGAGATCAGATGCGGACCGCTGGTGGTCCCCGTTCATTCGGTCGTACAATTGACCAAGCGTTGTCTCCGGGTGCCGACATCATACTGGCACCACAGATTTGACTTTCGACGGGTTGGCCACCATTGCCAGACCGCATGGGCGGCAGCCGAGTTGAGCGGAGGGCTTCGCCCAAGCGTTCAGCCCACAGGCCGGGCAGGTGAACTTGATCCGGTCGCTGGACGGCGGAACGGCACTTTCCTTGCAGAGGCGTTCGACGTGATCGCGCCACTCTAGCCGGCGTTCGGAGATCGCAAGTTCGCGATAAGCCATGTCGAAGGGGCCGCGAGCGATCACGTCGACTGTGACGCGATAGCCTGTCCGCTTGCCGTCTGTGCCTCTGGGTCGAAGACCGAGGCTCTCCAGAAGATCGGCCTGGAGCCTGTCCGTGTACCCAGGCGAAATCCCCTTACCCGTCAGTCGGCGGCCCTCAGTCTCGCGATAATGACAGACCATGGTCTGGACGATGATTTTGCAGACCTCTTCATCGCCCAATTGTTCAAAGTGAGCGGGATTGATGCCAATCTCGCCGACAATCACACCGCCCCGATTTTCCATGGATCTGGCTTTGTAGTAGCCAAGTGTTTGCTGCTTGCCGCTGAGGCGCCACATGACAGGTGACAGGCGCCCATCGAAGAGCTCCCGGTTGAAGTAACGGAATCGAAGCTCGAGCTGGCCATACATCTGCTCGGTTGGTCTGCTCTTGCTTCTTCGGCGGGACCGGTCTTCAGATTTTGGCTGTACGATTGAATCTCTGCGTTGGCCCGGGACACCGGCGCATAAACCGTTGGGCCAATCTGATTTGCGTTCATCATCGCTTGTTGGCGTAGCGAGGAGCCCATCCGAAGCAGCGCCGTAACGAGATTGTCCAGTCATGGAGTGTTCCTTCTTCGCGGTGCAACGCAGATGCTGTCTTCGTTAGCCAGAATCTGATCCTTAGTGTCCGGCGCGCAGAGCAAGTCAGCGCCAAATCACGAGCTAGTATTAGTTTGATTAATTTATGAGCGAAAATTATGAATTGATGAAAAATGTAGAATTATTCATAAATATGTGCTATGATGACGCCTTGTGTATGATGAATAAGCGAGTTTTTATTTGAATAACAAATATGAACATTATCTTGTGAGAAGAACTGTCTTGGTTGAGGAAGATGGAGGCGAGAAGCTCTTGCGCGACGAATTTTTTCACAACTCAGCTTCTCCCGACTACGAGAAACTTAAGCTGCACAAAGGGCACGGTGCGGCGGTTACGGTCTATGATCCGGAGACTGGTGCAAAAGCGTATGTCGAGTATCACAACAAGGGGAAGCACCAGGCGACCTCATACCTGGGCCCGAAGGATCGCATTCAAGCGAGGCCTTTCACAAAGAACAAATAGCAGTTTACAAAGAACGGGTCGCCAGTTAGCGCCGTCGCAAAATTGGATTGTCGCTTGAACTTTGAAGGCTTCCAAAAGCTATATCCCTCGAAGCTACGGGACGAGCGTCTGAAAGGCGTAATGGCGGCCGTCGTCAGCACTGCACGACGCATGAAGTGGCAGCACAAAGTTCTCCCAGAGCTTCACGAAGCAAATTGCTACATTGAGGATTGGAAAGCGTTCGTCTCGGGGACGGGGGCCATGCGTCAGGGTAAGGGCGATACGCGCCTATTCATGTTTCTTCACTTCTGGCTTTATCTGCGCAAGGACGACGTGGATCCGCTCTATGGCAAGGCGTTTAAGGACGCCTGCAATGCTGCGTGGGATTGTACTTTCGAAGAGCGACGCTTGAACGTAACAGCAGCCGATGAGTGCAGAGATTATATTGAACAAAAAACTCAAACAAATGTCGCTTTCGAAGACGACACTTTATCCCAGAATAGAAAAACTACAGATTTGTTAGATTATAGCACAGACCATGACCTCAGTAAATATGTAGAAAATGTAATTAATCGCAGTCAGAAAATGCACAACGGTAAGAAGATAAACATATTGGTTGAAAACCATTTTCACCAACTAATAAGCATTCGCGAAATTTCTTTTGTACAAGTCGGCGATCCAGCAAATGAATTTGAGGTTTTTATGCAGGTAGCCTGCGGCCGAATTGAAGAAGGTCTCGGAGAATTTTACCTTTCGTACGGCCTAACCGAAGTTTCTCTCTCTCTCATGTCTGAGGCTTGTAGGATAAGTAAGCGATACGATCAGCACAGCGGCGAAGTGCCAGACTGGGTACGACTCGACCCAGACGACAATTGGATTCTCATGGGTCCTCAAGACCACGAGGGCCTTTTACTTGGCAACACGCTGCGGCACCCGATCTGTTTCGGCTCATTCGAAGGGCAAACTGGTCGATTGTCGTTCTCCCTTGGGACAAAAAAGAGGTTCATATCAGTATCACTAAAGGAATGGGGAGATAATATTCGACTTGGTAACAACGAGAAACGCAAATTATTGGAGCGATTAATTGCGTTATTTATTCATAAGAAATTGAATAAGATTCAAGAAGAAATATTAAAACTCTCAAACGCAAATATGGATTTTATTCATGAGTAATAAGAATTTTTATAATCTGAATAATGAGGATCAGGAGAAGCTATTAAAGATTTTGTTGGGAGAAATGTCTTTTCAAGAGATGGTAGATATACTTGAGCTTGACCGGACCATTGACTTCAAGGAAGCAAACATGTCTGGCGTTAACTTTGGGCGAGCCGACCTATCGGGATTCAATTTTGACGGGTCTGATTTATCCAACTGTGATCTTTCTTTCACTACCGGACTTTCCGCGATAAACTTGTTAAAGGCTGAGAAACTCAGAGGGGCCTGTCTCCCCTTAAGTCTCGCGCAAGATCACGCGAAAGCACCTGGGAACCAACAGTTCGATCACCTTGACACGCTGTCGAGGCTCAAGCGGAAAGCTGAGGCTGGCGAAATCGAAGCGATGATGAATCTCGCCCAAGCCCATCTTAACGGAGTTGGCGTAGACCAAGATCCCGCAGAAGTAACCTTTTGGTATCGCAGAGCGGCCGAAGCAGGCGATGCTGAGGCCAAGTATCGACTTGCTTTAGCGCTCATGGTCGCGGTCGGTGCAGAGAAGAGCGACATTGTCGAGGCTATGGTCTGGTTTCGGAGGGCTGCCGAGGCGGGAGTAAGCGACGCAATGTTCATCCTTGCCGTAAACCTCAAATATGGCATTGGTGTGGAGGAACGCGACCTTGCCGAGTCAATGATTTGGTACCGCGAGGCAGCCGAGGCTGGGGAAGTCCAAGCGATGTTGTATCTCGCAGAAGCGTTCGAACTCGGCTCCGATGTCGTTGAGCCTGATCCGCACCACGCTATGATCTGGCGCCGCAAGGCAGCCGAGGCTGGGGAAGTCCAAGCGATGTTGTATCTCGCAGAAGCGTTCGAACTCGGCTCCGATGTCGTTGAGCCTGATCCGCACCACGCTATGATCTGGCGCCGCAAGGCAGCCGAGGCTGGGGAAGTCCAAGCGATGTTGTATCTCGCAGAAGCGTTCGA
>ERZ1740062.54-NODE-54-length-86009-cov-15.034065_pt1 | contig 86009 bp, 66 predicted proteins | sample MGYA00581741_ERZ1740062 | MGnify/ENA primary metagenome ERZ1740062 (study PRJEB43018, sample SAMN04849747) | marine metagenome | isolation source: floating plastic debris | place: Pacific Ocean | collected 2008-09-01 | study: EMG produced TPA metagenomics assembly...
GAACTATGTATCTATGTAGTATTCTTATATTACTTATTGAAGTGCGGAATGTAGGTTTTTAAATAACCAGCTGCGATACATTCATCAATTTTTTGGAGTACGAAATCCCAAAGTTGTGGAGTTCCTTCTTCTATTGGAGCCATTCTTTTCATGACTTGATGGTGTTTAATATCATGTAGGAGCCATGTTCCACCAGCTGTTTGTTGATTATGAAGCAATGGTTGTATTCTGTCCAATGCTGCGGCAAATTTAGCTGAGGGTGTTTCTCTAGCTTCAAATTCATCCCAGAGCAATCGCATTTCTTTTTTTTGGTCTTCGGGTAATATTCCAAATATTCTAGTTGCTGCTTGTTCTTCTCTTTGAGCTTTATCTTGATTCCCTTGAATATCAAAACAAAAGGTATCCCCAGCATCAATTTCTACTATGTCATGAATCAAGGCCATTTTCATTGCCCGAAATAAATCGGTTTGTGGTGGTGCATATTCTGCTAACACCATAGTCATCATAGCTAAATGCCAAGAATGCTCGGCACTATTTTCCCTTCGAGAGCTGTCAGTGAGTAATGTTTGTCTGAGTATGGTTTTGAGTTTATCAATTTCGATGATGAATTGGATTTGTTGAGCTAGTCTCTGGTTGATTGACATTGTTAATATTACTGAGGATTACTCAAATTTACAGTTAAATCAATTTGAATAAATAAACAATTCTACACATAGATGTTATTAGAGATGACTCGTAAGAACGTCTCTAGCTATTTCTATAACTATTATCTTTTGATCATTGAAGTACAGATAAACTAAGCTAAACCCCTAACACAGAACTAATATGACTGATATGTTGGTTAAGCTCTACGAGCTACCACCCCTAGAACCAGAAATAAATAAACAGCTCACACATGGTATTAATTTACGTCGTGCGATCGCTCCTGAAAAACATATTATTCTTGATTGGATAAACAAAAATTTTAGCTCATATTGGGCAAGTGAGTGCGATGTAGCTTTTCGCAATTCACCCCCTAGCTGTTGGATTGCTGTTGAGGAAACAAAAGTTAAACAAACAGATGTTAAGCAAGCAAATCTTAAGCAAACAAATCTTAAGCAAACAAAATTAATTGCTTTTGCTTGTTATGACTCCACTTGTCGAAATTTCTTTGGTCCGATGGGTGTAGATGAAAGTATGCAAGGAAAGGGTATAGGTAAAGCTCTAGTTTTAGCTTGCTTACACGATATGAAAACTCAGGGATATGGTTATGGAATTATTGGTGGTGTCGGACCTATAGAATTTTATGAAAAAACTGTTGGTGCTAAGGTCATTGATGACTCTACACCTGGAATTTACGGGGGGATGTTACGAGAATAAAGGTCTGAAGAGATAATTTTCTCAGCTTTTATTATTACTTTTATTATTACATTGTAGGGGGCGTAAGGCTTACCCCCTACTACAGTACAGCAGAAATAAAGTACCCATTACATGAGATACAGTTGAGCGATCGCTTACTTAAAACCCAAACCAGAAACCGAAACGGTATTCCCAACAGGTTGCGTATATTAGTAGAGAAGCTATTCCAATAACCATTATAGAAAAGGGGGTTTGTCCACGTATAAACAAGGATATTCTTCTAAACAAGGATATCTGTGGAATCTTCTCCGCTTCGCTAGTTATTTTTCTCATCTTTCCGATTATTTCCAAACAGTTTTCCTTTATCGCTTTTGTACTAGACGCACAATTTTTCTCTAAGGGACATCCAAAAATTAAATTACTCAATTCCCGCATCTAATACAACTATCAGATTTTTCTCCCTCTCTCTTGGTGCGCATTCCGCTTCCCCTGCTTCCTCTGCTCACCAAAACCATTGATTATTTTTTTTAATTGGAAGTTCCTAAGGTTGCATTCCTTTTACTCCTTCAAAGATTTAGCAATCAAACCCAAATTCAAACCAGGAGGATAACTACCTTCTGCTTTGACTCTTTTAATTTCTGCTTCGGAAATTCGGAGTTTTAATTTTTGTGCTAAAAGGTTGACAATATCACCTTTATCAATGACTCCTGCAACTGCTCCTGCGGGAGAAAGAACGGTAATACTAAATAGGTTTTCTGTTTCTAACTTAGTTATCACATCAGCGATGGTTGTTGATTCTGTAGCGCTGGGTATTTCAGCTAGTGGGGTAACTATATCGTTGACAGTTTTAACTTCCCAGTGACTCCGCTCTATCAAACGAAACTCTTCTATAGAGACTAGACCGCGATAGCGTCCGTCAGATTCTGCGTAGTAAGCTTGCAGACGAGTATTATCTAACAAATAATTATCAGCGAAAATACGTAAATTTTGTTCCGCATCGACTACCCTAAAATCTCTGGTCATTGCATCTGTTGCACTGAACTTTAATAAAGTTTCCTGTAAACCGCTCATGCGTTCGTAGGTAGTCGCGTTACGAATACCAAACCAACCCAGTAGAGCAATCCATAAACCGGTAATTAACTCCCCAGTTTGATAATCTATGAATAAACCCAGAGCGATCGCACCGTAACCTAAAATTTGTCCTGTTTTTGCAGCTAATCGAGTTGCTTGAAAGCGGTTTCCGGTAACCTTCCACAGAGCAGATTTGAGTATCTGACCTCCATCTAAAGGTAGTCCGGGTATTAAGTTAAATAAGGCTAAAACTATGTTAATTCTAGATAGATCAGTTAACATTTCGCTGATGGCACTACCTTGTGGTAAAGCATAGGCAGAAAATCTTAAAATGAAAAATAAACCAATACTAACTAGAGGTCCTGCGATCGCAACTTTAAATGCATCGAATGGTGTTTTTGATTCTTTTTCAATAGCTGCTATACCGCCGAATAAAAATAATGTAATTGAGTTTACTTTTATACCTTGAGATTTCGCAGCTAAACTATGACCTAATTCGTGTAGTAAAACAGAACCAAATAGCAGAAGTGCCATGGTTATCCCAATGCTCCAAGCAAGAATATTTCCAAATTCTTGGTAAGCAATACCAAAATTTAGAGTTGCTAAAGCTAAGATAATGAACCAAAGCGGATCTAGAAATAATGGTATCCCAAATAAAGAGCCAATTTGCCAGTTTTTTTGCATTCTTAGTTTTGTTAAATACTAAAATTTTCTATGATTTCAATTGTTTGTAGTGCTGTTTGTATATTTAGATATTTTTTGTATAATTTGTGACATGTATATCAAGAAATCTTTAATTTTTATTGTCCTTGAAGATTAAATTCCTTACCAATTGTTTATATATACATACAATTCTAACAATTTTTATTGGCTAGCTGATGATTGTCCCTTCATGTAAGTATTTTCAGCTAATTATTTTCCGATAAATTACTCCCAGATAAATTACTACGAGGAAATATGATTACAGATGAACTATTGGGATAATTAAGATAAGACTAAATTTGATCAAAATAATTAAGGGTAAGTTCTAATTAGATAAATATAAAATTAGATATTGAATAAATCAGGAAAGGAAACGAAGATTTACCGGTGAATCGATCTAACTCAACTAAAATTTCCACTTGCAGTTAATCTTTTATCCATAAATAGCAATATGACTATCAATAGATATTGCTTCGTCCAAAATTTTCTCTAGTAATCAAAGCACAGATGATATTACTGCTCTGAGCGAGAACGTGGATTGATTTATGGAGTGCAAATACTATCAAACACTATCAATTCAGACGCTATAGGTTGATATATGTCAGGACTTACGCAAAAGCGACGTAATTCCGTCATTACGAGCGATAGCGACGTAATCGCATAGTTTTTGAGATTGCTTCCCTACACTATGTTTCGGTCGCAATGACAAATCTCCGTTGCGTAAGTCCTATATGTATATAAGATACGAGATTCCTTCTTCGTTTCCCGATGAAAATAAATTTAGCTATGGATTATTGCTCTATACATTTAGAGACTACCAGTATTGTAAAGTCCTAATACAATACCTATACCAATAAGATGACCAAAACACATTGCACCAATAAAAGCAGGAATACTTACCGGTAAAAGAGGCATTTTAGGACTAACTTTGGTATTTTTAAGCCCCAAGGTCACTAATAACACTACAGCACAGCTGCCACTAATAATCGCTGCAACTCCAGGTGTCCAAGGCTGTGTGGCAATTTGATTACTTAAGGCTAATAAAGACAATATCAATGTAAAATCTCCTAAATGGAAAATGTTGTCACACTTACAAATTATAAGTCTTAAAAATTAGAATTATTTCGATAAATAAGAGAAAAAATAACAAGTATATATAAAATATATTGATTTGAATTAATTTAACTACAAAAATCTTTTTTTCATCATGCGAATCAAAATTTGTGGTATAACCCAACCTCAGCAAGGTCGAGATATTGCTTCTTTAGGTGCAACTGCTTTGGGATTTATTTGCGTTTCTAAATCTCCTCGATATGTAGATATTAATCAAATTAGCTCTGTGGTAAAGTGTTTACCTGCAAAAGTTGATAAGATAGGAGTCTTTGCAAATTCATCTGCTAAAGAAATAGTAACCGTAGTTATGGATTCAGGTTTAAATGGGGTTCAACTACATGGAGACGAGTCAATAGATTTTTGTAAGAAATTGCGGGAATCTCTACCAAATATTGAGATTATTAAAGCGTTGCGAATAAATTCTAGGGAAGATTTGAATGCAGCTGCAAACTATTCTTGCACTGTTAATACTCTATTATTAGACGCTTATCATCCCCAGCAGTTAGGAGGGACAGGAAAAACTCTCAACTGGGAAAGTTTACAAAATTTCTTTCCTGAGGTTCCCTGGTTTTTAGCAGGGGGACTAACACCGTTCAATATTTCTACTGCTCTCAATCTAGTTAGACCTGATGGAATTGACCTATCGAGTGGTGTGGAACGTTCACCAGGAGATAAAGACCTAGACAAGGTTAAGAACTTATTTCTACAGCTTAGACAGCTTAGGAATGTAGATTAACCAAACCTCAAGGCAGGGTGCTGTTAGCGGAGTTTAACGCACCACTTTATAATAACAGGACTTACGCAAAAGCAACGTAATTCCTGGAAGTAAAAAAATATTCTAATTAATTTGTATAAAGTGAAAATATAGATGTTAATGAATAGGTTTTAATTACTCTAGCTTTTTTTGAGAATTTATATCATATTTATCTGAAAGTATTGTGTAATGCTTTACTTTTAATTACTTAGTTACAATTTAATTGACACTTTCTTAAGTAGCATTATTAACTTTAAAGTTATCAAAAAATTGTGTTATAAATAGGAGCGAATATATATTGAAAATTAAATTTTATTGAGTTTATATATGAAGATAAATTATTTTTCTCAACATATATTACAGGTAATTATTTTGTTTTTTTAATTAAAAGCAAAATAATTTATTAAATAATAAAAAACGTTTTAAAGTTTTTTATATCACAAAAAAGAATAAGTAAATAGAATTTTTTTATTTTTATTTTTTGTGTAAATTTAAAAAAAGTCTTTATAAAATTGATTAATATCAATGCTTCAAGTAAGCTTTAAACAAATCATTTTAATAACTATAAAACTTCTATTGTTTTATTTCTAGCGCAAAATTTACATAACAGAAATTTAGTTATGAAATATTCTAATTTTGTCAGGAAAACAGGTATTAAAATCCGTAGGTATGATTAGAAAATAGAACATTTTCTTCTTAATCTTATCTATAACTCTATTTTTCCCTTATCAATATTGCACAAGTAAGTCGGTACAAATAAACTTAACTATGTAACGACTTGTAAATAGTATTCAAAACCCTGTGTAAAGCCGCTCCGGCATAGCTGACGCTTAAGACAAGACGTAGTCTGGTCGTGAGACCGCTTATGCTACGTTTCACTAGGTTACACTCGCAATGACATACCTGGAATTTTGAACACCGACCGACTTAATTGCAAATATTGATAATCAGAAATAGAGATTAATTGTTGAAATCAGCGTCATTCAGTCTTTTCCCATTCAAGCGATAGTGCATAGCACCCACCCGCTATAAGCATTCGCATTAACTATTAATATTTATACTAAGATGAAAACACTACCTTTTCTAGAGAAGCTGAAGAGTCTGGATTTAGAGAATGTAGCCGGAAAACTTATGTCTTGTGATCATGGTTGTGGTTGGACACATAGACAAACAAAAAGAGCGATCGCGCGTTACCGGATGTTCTTATATCTAATTTTTTTATTCCCAGACACCACCCTATCTCCTACCAAAGAAATTGATGAAGTTTGGCATGCTCATATTTTGGTAGATACTCAACGTTATATGCAAGACTGCTTACATTTATACGGATACATACTACATCATCGTACTAGTAATAGTACTGATAGTATGGATAATCACAACCATCAAAAAACTTTTGAGCAGACAAAAAAATTATTTGAAAAAGTATTTGGAATGGGTACTTTTGGAGATATGAATATTGCTATTGCTGCTTGCATAGATTTAAGAATACAGCATCCACAAATTAACCGCGTCCAATCAACTACTTTTAAATAGGAAGATTTTGAATAAGAGTACAGGGGATAGGAAGACTCAGGAACCGTCCTCACTTCCCGTCACCTCTTCAACTCACCATCCACCTCTGACCACTCACCCGTCTGTGATCACTCAAACAAATCTTGCATCTCTTTCACTTCTACTGTCATCCTCAAATTATCAAAACCTTCGAGTGCTTCTTGTGCCCAACTTTTAGCAGTTGTGAGATTTCCTGATAATTTTTCTAACTTGGCAAATGTAGCTTGATGAAAAGCAATACAGCGTTTATCTTTATGTTGTAATGCCATCGGAAAACTAACTTCTAAGAGTTCTCTGCTTTGATCTACATTACCTTGTTTGAGAGCTATATTAGCTAACCAATTTCGTATCGCTGCGGTTGCTCTTTTCCATCCTGCAGTTTCAGCATTCTCTAAAGCTTGTTGTAAAGTTTGATTAGCTTGTTTGAGTTTTCCTGTCTGGTAATATATTTGTCCTTGATAATAAAGAATATGTATTCTTTGTTCGCATATTTGCTGCAGATTAAAACCAGCTTCCTCCAAGAGAGTTACTTCTTGATCTAACCAATTTTGAGCTTCCGTAAATTGCTGCTGATGAACTCGCAAAATTACCATATTCGCAGCTAATTCTAATTGGAACTGTATCGTTTGGTGATGTCGTAATTTCCATGCTTCTGACAGAAGTACCTGAGCTTCTTCCAAGTGATGTGGTTGACGCATTCTCACCAAAGTCCAAGCGCGATCGCTCATGACCTCTAAAGCAAATGACCAGTCACCAGTTTTTTGTGCAGCTTCAATTAACCAAGCAGCCCAATCTAAACGTTCGTCCCAATATCCCCGGATGTGAATATAACCTTTAATATGCTGCCATATTTCTCGTACATCGGTATATCTATTTTTGGCTATACACCACTCCAAGACTGAATACAGATTTTCCCATTCTGTTTCTAAGTACCCATAGCCAGAATGCCATTCTTTCCATTTTTGAGTACCGTAAGCTTTGGAAAATTTTACATACCAACTTACCCATCGCTGTCTTAGTTCTTCTGCGAATTCTCTACGAATAGTTAATTCGGAAGCAGCGTACTCACGGGTAAGATTAAGTAAACTATATCTTCCTTGTTTTTGAGATACTAGGGATAATTGCTGTAGTTTGGCTAATCCTTGAGAAATCTCAATGGGGTCAGGTTCGGATAAAGCAATTTCAGTAATGGTCTCTCTGGTGATTGACTGAGTAAATAAAGATAAAGCCATTAATAAATAATGGGGAGTTTTATTTTTGATAGGATTGATAGAACCTACAAAGCAAAAACGTGCAATATCTCCCTGTGGATCTTTTATTTGATCTAATACATCTTCTAACAAATATCCAGCGGCAATTTGACCAATAGCATAAATAATAGCTGCTGGTATACCACTTACCCCTAAATATAATTTTTTCCCTTGCTCGGAACTTAGAATAATCCCTTTTTCCTGAGCTTGTTGTTGAATTAAATCTAAACCATGTTCTTCAGGTAAAGAATCTAAACGTATAGGTACAAATAAAGCTTGCTCGCGGGTAGTAATAATTACTTTGACTGTCGGAGGTAAATCATAGAGAAACGATAAAACCTCTTGTTTATCTTCAATAGTTTCTAAGTTATCAACTATCAGTAAAGTTTTAATTTGAGATAATTTTTGACGAATTACTTCTATTTGTTCTGGGAAAGATAAATTATTCGCTTCTGTGATACTGAGAGTACGAGAAATCTCTCGGCAGATATCTCTAAGGGTTCTTTGGGAGAGAAGTCGGGGTAAAAGCCCTATTGCAGTAAGATGATTTTGTTTAGCAGAGGTAAATATAATAGAATTAAAAATAGGATAATCTGATATAGTACTTTTGTTTTCAGCAGCTTCTAAACATTTGTAAGCAGCTTCTACAGCTAAAGTGGTCTTACCTACCCCTCCAATACCATCGATGCTAATCAGATGAGCGGAATGATTAAAGCCTAAAATTTCTAGTAGCCGAGTAACTTCTTCAGTACGACCGACAAAGTTAGTATATTCTCGTGCTGGTAAGTTCTGAAAAATTAAAGATTGAGAAACTGAAGATTGGGATTGTCTAGGAGAATTAGCATTTTCCTCAACTTCTGATTCTAAGTTGGTTTTTGAAGAACCGGAATTATTACTAATTTTCTGAGATGAGACTTCCTCTAAATTATTTTGTACTTGTTGTAGTTGATCTAGTTTATTTTCTAAAGAAATTCTCAGCCGATTTTCCTTACCTCGACTGCTTCCACTTACATTAAGCTTCTTGTAAACTTGACCCATTCTTTTCAAACAAGCATCTGTGGATGTACCCAACGCAGAAGCTATATATTCGTAACTCTGATTTTCCCCCAAACGCATGAGAAAAACTTGCTCTTGTTCTGGGGATAGTTCGTGTTCATGAGCTATTTGAGTAAGAAACTTACGTGGCAACATGGATTATAAATTGTTGCTAAATAGAATTACTGAATAGATTATTATTTTAAGTATCATTAGAAGTATTTGCGGAGTTATTCGGAACTTTTCTGACTTAACTTAGTGTAAATCAAATTGATGCACAGATAACTTATCAACTCATACATCTAGAATAAATTTAACAAAACAATAAATATCAAAAATATTGAGTGGATTGTTAAAGTATTTTTAGCGATTGCAAAAAGCACTAAATATCGTCATAACGATAAGAAGTAATACAGATTGCATGTGTTATAAGCTTAAGAATACTACACCTTATAAATACTTAATGTTTTCCAATATTCAAATTTAATTAATACATCATAATTGCTCAATGATGAAAGTCACAGTTTTTCTAGTTTCTTATCACTAATTCAAGGATACAAAAGATAAATCCTGACAGTGAGAAGAATACGGTCTATCAGATTATCCCAAATAGCTTTGGTAGTGCTATGAATTTTTGAAAAAGGATAGAAAAATTATACATACAAAAAAAGCGCCCTAGAAAGGACGCAATGTTATTGATGTTACATGTTAATGTGTCCTGCAAGGGACATAGGTAGATAGAAAACGTTAGTAGTTTTCACCCTGATGAAAAATTAAATATTAGGAGAGTTTTTTGTCAAATAGTGTGAGAGTAAATATCTACGACTACATTAATTAACATCAATAGAGAGAGCCAAAAATATCAATCTATAATCAATTAATTACACCCTAAAATCTACGATTCATTCATATTAGACTCACCGTTACTCCGCTGTGCCAAAGCGGAGAAGGGTTTTACACAAGCTCTGGAGATTTCCTCCAAGACAACCCTTGGTCTACGGTGAAGAACATTCCCCGGTCAATAGTGACAATAATGGAATAAAGCTTTTCCGTAATCCTCACTAATCCTCTGTTCTTTTTCAGAATACCCTAATTTTCTAGACTACAATGTTATTTATATAACATCATCCTCATTTTTTTTTAAGAAGAGGTAGAGATTACAACAAATATCGGATTAGGTAAGTCTTTTATGTTGCTTTTCAAGGTTATTAACAGACACTTTCAGAGCTTTTAGGAGGTAAAGAATGTAAAAGCGGAGGCATAGAGGCAAAAAGAAGATGAAAAATTTCACCACCAGCGACTTAAGTAACCTCAGTTCAGGTTAGGAAGGTTTATTTAGTCTTAAGTACCTGCGCAAAATTAATTGTGTACTGTCATTGCGAGGAACGAAGCATAAGCTCTATCGAGCAGACTACGTCAACGCAACGACTTGAACTTTTCAGAATGTTAAATTAATTTTACACCACTACTTAGATAACTAAAACAACACAAACACGTTGACATATCCCAAAATAAAGCAATGGTGTAATAAGGATTTCAGTTTTCAATCAAACCCTTTTCTCTAAGCACTTTTACCACTTCCATAGCTTGATTTGAACCGCTACGGTAAAATACCCCTGGTTTTCCTAGAGGTGCAGATATATTCTGCCAACCTTGAGAGTAAATCGTACCGTTCCATAAATGTATCCATCCTCCAGCAGGTAAGTATACTCCGATATTATTAGCACCTTGTTGAAGAACTGGAGCAATAATAAATTCACTTCCCAACATGAACTGGTGTTCTAGCTCATAGACATTTGTGTCATCAGGATAATGGAGGAATAAATGACGCACTAAAGGATATCCTTTGGTTGCAGCTTCTTGACTTAACTGATTTCGATAATTAGCAAATGTACTGTATACTTTTGACCAATAGCTAAATGTTTTCAGAGTTTCATCGTCTTCATCAAACTGAATGTTCTCACCAGGTTGATTTCCTTCATGAGTACGAAACACTGCGGTGAAAGCATTCATCTCCATCCAGCGATAAAGTAACTCCCGCGATCGCTTAAATCCTAGGTCAAAAAAGTTTAATATTGGGTGGGAAATGCTGGTGTATCCACCTATGTCGCTATGGTTAATGCTAAATCCTGACATTCCACCGCTAATCATACCTTTCAGAGCGCTGGGCATACCATCATTGTCATTCCAAGTTACATTTTGGTCACCCAGCCACATTCCAGTACTATATTTAGGTGTATTTAAATATCCGGCTCGGTTAAAGAACCAAGCATCTCCTTCTTTGTGGTTTTCTTGAATTGCTTCCCGATTTACCTGTGCCCAGTCTACAGGATATTGATTGTGATAGCTGATTCCTGATTCTTCAGAATTAAATTTACCATCAAACTGTGCAGCTTCGGCAAAATCTGCCATCCAAAATTTTGCTCCAATCCCCAGGATTTCAGTTTTAATAATATTTTTCAACCATTCTCTAGCATTGGGGTTACTTAAATCCACTAAACCAGCAGAAAAGTCGGTGTTGGGTACTAAATATACTTCTCCTTGTTCATTTTTTACTAAAAAGCCATTTTTTTCTGCTTCTTTGTAAAGGTTAGATTGTTGCTTAGCTCTATTCCTATCCACAGAAATATCAACTAAAAAGGAATTTATGTAAACTCCTACAGCAATTCCAGCATCAGTCAAATCTGCAACTAATTTATCCCACTCTGGATAAGTATTTTTATCTAGCTGCCAATTCCACCATAATTGTTTACCAGCAATTGTATCACGGTTTCCTACCCAATCTTGTAACCAAAATCCAGCAATGGGAGTATCAAATTCTTTTAACTTTTGCCAAACCTCCCGGACTTTAGCAGTACCACCCTGCATTCCTACAACTGCACCAGAGTTTAGCCATTCTGGTATTACTGGCATTCTTCCAGCATAATTTGTATATGTTTCTATTAAATCTAAAGGGGTTTTACCAGCAATAATTCTTCCCTTCATCTGATTGCTAAACACTCTGATACTTGCTGTTGTATCATCGCGTAAGTCAAATACAGAAGGTTCAGTATTCATCAAAAATAGAGAACGCCCCTTATTAGTGAGAAAATGAGGAGATGGAGCGTAACTAGAAAACTTTTCCCCAGCCACACCAATTAAATTAAGAGCTTTTGACCCTGGGTCTCCTCTACCAATTCCGCCCTCTTCGCATACAATAGGTATTTCATAACCTTTAGTGTCTATGTGAGAGAACTGTTCTCCGAAACCGTAAAAATGCTCGTCAGCAGAAGTTGTAAATCTCAAATGTGCTTGATTTAATTGAGAACTTTCTACCTTTAAGTCAAAATTTAATTCTTTATTGCTATTTAATTTAAGTATTAATATATATTTATTTTGATTATTGTCATTCTGAAAATCGACTTTTTGGCTGTTTTGTTGCAAACAACCAGAAATTATCAGAGTATCTTCTAGATATGTAATATCATCAACAGTTTGGTGGATGAACTGTAATTCTTTATTCTCCTCTATTTCCACCGAACCACGTTCTTCAGTAATTTCCAGTTTTACTTGGGCACTACCAATAAAGTTTTCTCCTTTAATACTTTGCCATATACTGTGGTAAGTATTCTGAGAAGTTTCTGGATGAAAGATGCGTAAACATGGTTGTTCAGTATCACTTCCTTGCCATTCGATAGTAAACTTACTAATTTCAAAAGTTTTGCTAGGAACAGTTGTCGAGATTGTTCCAGATTCTACTATGGAAACAGGAAATAAAGACCGAAAAGGTCTACTAATCAGATTTTGTAGTCGTTTAAATACCCAATCATTACGAACATTAAATCGAGGACGATTAATTCGTAGAAAAAACCGAAATAATTTAGAGTTATTCAGATAACCCAGTCTAGGAGTAAAAGACATCCAGGGTCGCAACGTTTTTTATTTGCACTCAGTATTATCTTTTTTTTACTTCCATTTCCAGGATGTAATTTTCTGAAAAGATTCAATATTTTTTATCAAAAGTCCCCTCTATAAAATTCCTCAAAAAAAATCTCCCACCCCCGCGATCGCAGAAGTGAGAGGCAGCGAATTTGTTGCCAAGATAAAGAACTCAATACCTAGTATTTAGGATAATTACGATAAATGATAGTACCCGCTGAGGGTACCTTTTGAATTTTCAGATTGAATTCTCAGAAGTCGCCAGATTCAAAATATATGCTTATACAGATATATGAATATATATAAATACATAAAAAGCGCATACATCTATATATGGTCTTATAGTTTTATAGTTTTATTCATTTCTTCTTCTAATTGTGTCAGTAAGGTATTAACATCCCGACCTAAGGTTTCAAAACATTCAGGGGGGGAGATTTCCGGTTGAAAGTAGATTAATTTAATTTGTCCCTTACCAATACCTATCATTAGAACTTCAACTTCAGGATTGTGATTATTTGCGAGTCCCAGAATTTCCTGGAGTTGATTATCTACCCGGTCATTGAGCTTTTCTACCTCTTCTTGCGGACAGTACACAAAATGTGGGTGTGGCTGTAAATCGATACCGATACTACCCTGAGTACTACCATTTTGCAACCACAACCCCCAAGAAAGAGCTGCTAATTGTTGTTGATTTGCTTTGACAAATTTATTCAAATGATGTTTCCATTTATCTTCTGGAGATTCTGGTTGAGTACTAGTGAATATCATTAGAATTGGTGAGGGTTGATAATTGAGGGTTGATTAGTGATGAGTGGGGGCTAAATTATCTTAAAGGAGTCTCAACTTCTTTCAATCCTGATTGTACCCGCCATAAACCAGCATAAATACCATTTTGTTCCAATAGTTCTTGATGAATTCCTGCTTCTACTATTTGCCCATCTTCCATAACATAAATACAATCAGCGTTGCGGATAGTGGAGAGACGATGAGCGATCGCAATAGTGGTACGGTTGAGTGTAATTCTTTCTAACGAGCGTTGAATAGCAGCCTCTGTTTCATTATCTACAGCCGATGTAGCTTCATCTAATATCAATATTGGAGGGTCCTTGAGAATTGCACGAGCGATCGCTATTCTTTGTCTTTGTCCTCCCGATAGTTTTTGCCCTCTTTCTCCTACAATTGTTTCATATCCTTGGGGCAGTTTAGTAATAAATTCATGGGCTTCGGCAACTTTCGCAGCCATTTTGATTTCTCTATCCGTAGCGTCAAAGGTACCATAGGCAATATTTTCTGCCACCGTTCCATGAAATAAAAATACATCTTGACTCACTAAACCTATAGCTTGACGTAAGTTTGTTAAATTAAACTCTGCTATATTGCTTTGATCTAGGGTAATTCTTCCCCCGCCCACTTCATACAATCGTAATAAAAGTTTAATTAAGGTACTTTTACCGGAACCAGTGGAACCAACAATCGCAATAGTATTGGAAGCTGGAATTTCTAAACAGATGTTATTTAGAACTTTTGTACCATTAGGATAGCTAAAATAAACATTCTCAAATTTGAGATTACCTGCGACAGTATCCACAGACAACGGTTTACTTCCAGAATGAATATCAATAGGAGTATCTAGTAAATCCATTACCCGCTTAGTGGAAGCGATCGCTCTTTGATATAAATCAAAAGTTTGACCTAATCGAGTTAGAGGCCATAATAATCTCTGAATCAGAAATACTAAAACGCTATAGGTTCCTACAGTCATTTTCCCATTGACAGCAGCAATACCACCAAATAGTAACAGAGCAGTAAAACCCACTAAAATCATCATTCTGATTATAGGGATAAAAGCCGCAGAAAGCTTAATTGCCTTTGTGTTACTGCGACGATAAGCATCGCTATCAGCAGCTAAACGTGCAGCTTCATACTCTTCGGAGGTAAAACTTTTGATAGTGGTGATACCACTTAAGTTATTTGCCAATCTAGAGTTAAGAAAACTTACTTTTTCTCTCACATCGTCATAACGGGGTGCTAATAAATCTTGATAGGTAAAAGTTCCCCAAAGAATAAACGGTATGGGCAACATTGCCATCCATGCTACGCTCGGAGCGACAATAAAAAATGCTACGCCGATAATGAATACAGTTGTCACCACTTGCAAGATATCATTAGCACCTATATTTAAAAATCTTTCTAACTGGTTGATATCGTCACCAATTACTGACATCAAGCTACCAGTACTGCGTTCTTCAAAGTAAGCTAATTCTAAGTTTTGTAAATGTTTATAAGTATCAAGACGTAAATTATGTTGAATATCTTGTGCTAAATTACGCCAAAGCCTCTCATAAGAGTACTCGAATAAAGATTCTAGAATCCAAACAATGGCAGTTAAAAATGAAAGAATCAAAAATTGTCCTAAGATATCTTTCACTCCTAATCGTGCAATGATAGAATCCTGCTGCTTGACTACTACGTCCACAGCTACACCAATTAAAGCTGGCGGAGCTAAATCAAAGAACTTGTTTGCAACCGAACATAAACTTGCTTGCCAAACCTGTCTATGATAACCATGTCCATAGTCAAGCAAACGCTTGAGGGGGTGATTTGAAAGTATTCCGCCTTTAGAAAGTTGATGAGATGAGAGTAAAGTAGCCACAATCCCTATGAAGCAATGAAAGTGAAATTGATATTACCATTATTGCTGCCTTGAGGACATTACCGTAAAGCAAGATACTTGACTATTTAGTCCTATTTGATTTGAATTAAAGTGAAGGAGACAAACCGTTGAAAAATCAGCAATTGGGCAGTTGGCAGAGTGCATTAGCAGGAATTATATTGGCATTGGTTATTATTGTAGGGCTAAACTCCTTTGTCATAATTAATCCAGGTCAGTCTGGGGTTCTGAGCATCTTAGGTAAAGCTCAAGACCGAGCACTCCTAGAAGGAATTCATCTCAAAGCGCCATTAATTTCTAATGTGGATATATACGATGTCACCATTCAAAAGTATGAAATACCGGCTCAAAGTGCAACTAAAGATTTACAGGAGTTAACCGCAAAATTTGCGATCAACTTCCGTATAGACCCAGAGCAAGTAGTTCAAATTAGAAGAACACAAGGTACTTTACAAAATATAGTTGCTAAAATAATTGCACCACAAACTCAAGAGTCTTTTAAAATTGCAGCCGCTAGAAGGACAGTGGAAGAAGCTATTACCCTAAGAAATGAACTCAAGCAAGATTTTGACCGAGCACTAGACCAGCGCTTAGACAAATATGGAATAATTGTCTCAGATACTAGTGTTATTGACCTGACTTTCTCTCCGGAATTTGCTAAAGCTGTTGAAGATAAGCAAATTGCTGAACAACGAGCGCAAAGGGCTGTTTATGTAGCGCAGGAAGCAGAACAAGAAGCACAAGCTGAAATAAATCGTGCTAAGGGTAAAGCGGAAGCTCAAAAACTCTTGGCTGAAACACTCAAAGCTCAAGGCGGCGAGTTAGTATTACAAAAAGAGGCTATTGAAGCTTGGAGAAATGGTGGTTCTAGAATGCCAAAAGTTCTAGTTATGGGTGGAAAATCTCAAGGCAGTGTCCCCTTCATTTTTAACTTAGATTCTGTAGATAATTGATTCTAAATTAAATCAGGTAGCTAATACTTATCAGAAACGTAAACGTACACCTTTACTAATGGTAATACAAGTAGATAAATGACCACTGAAAAAAAGCAAAAAATCAGCTTACAAGAGGCAAAAAAAATCCTCAATAAATTTAATTGTATAGATGTTGCTCCGCCAGTAAAGTCTATTGACAAGTTTGCTATTAATCAAGCTTTAGTCTTACTGGCAAAGCTTTCTGACTACCAAATATTAGGTATCTGTGCGGATACGGCTGAAGAAGGAATATTAGCGATGAAAACCTATTCTCGCGCTTTCGGGTATGAAGCACCAGATAATTTACCAGCTATTGAAGGTGCTGTTTACATTAAATTAAATGGTAAAAATGGCGTATGTCATATTGATTCTTACTTGGGACATCATCGCGGTGTACTAGTATCCTGTCAGTCTTATTCCCAAGAAGGGATTAATGAAATGTATGGTCATCTACCTCTGGATCTATTTGCCTAAATTTGATTTGTATAGGTATATTTTTTAATATGGTGGGTCAATCCCACCTTTATTATTTCGGTTGTCAGTTACCCGTTACCAGTTACCAGTTACCAGTTATCAGTTAACAAAAAACTCCATGAGTATAGTTACGCTACAATCAGTTCAGAAAGACTTTGGCATTAAAGAAATAGTAAAAGATGCCAATTTTAGTATTGATGCTAACGAAAAAGTTGGTTTAATTGGTATTAATGGTTCTGGTAAATCTACGCTGCTGAAAATGATTGCTGGAATAGAGCCAGTAGATGGAGGAAAGATATTAGTAAATTCTGATGAAAAAATTATTTATCTACCACAACAGCCAGATATAGATGAGGAATGCACTGTCTTAGAGCAAATTTTTCTAGATAGTGGAGAACAAATGTCCTTAATACGAGAGTATGAAGATATTTCTCAGAAATTAGCTGCCAATCCTGAAGATACAAGAGCTTTATCTCGCCTTTCTGAGGTTACTCAGAAAATGGATATAACTGGTGCTTGGGAAATAGAAAATAATGCTAAAATAATGCTTTCTCAACTAGGTATCCAAGACTTTCATGCAAAAGTCGGTGATTTATCTGGAGGATATCGCAAGCGAGTCGCTTTAGCAACTGCACTGCTATCAGCACCAGATTTACTGTTAATGGATGAGCCTACAAACCATTTAGATGCTGATTCTGTGGAGTGGTTACAAAGCTATTTAAATCGTTACCGGGGAGCATTGTTACTGATAACTCACGATCGTTATTTTTTGGATAAAGTTACTAATCGTATTATTGAGATTGATAGAGGTGATATTTATACTTATTCTGGCAACTACTCCTATTATTTAGAAAAAAAAGCCGCATCAGAAGAATCCTTAGCAAGTTCCCAAAGAAAGCATCAGGGAGTACTAAGACGGGAATTAGAATGGTTGAAACAAGGACCAAAGGCTAGGAGTACTAAACAAAAAGCTAGAATAGATCGCATTGAAGAAATGCGAGGAAAAGAATTTAAACAGGTACAGGGTAAAGTTGATATTTCCACCCTTGGTCGTCGGATTGGTAAAAAAGTAATTGAAGTCAACAATGTATCTAAAGGTTATGATGGCAGAACTTTAATAAAGGATTTTACCTATGAATTTAGTCCAGAAGACAGAGTAGGGATTATTGGTGGTAATGGAGTAGGTAAATCTACCCTGATGGATATTATCACTGGACGGGAAGAAGCAGATAGGGGGAGTGTAGATATTGGCTCTACAATTCATATTGGTTATTTTAATCAGCATTCTGATGAGTTATTTAGTGCGATTAATGATTCCCAAAGAGTCATTGATTATATAAAGGAAGAAGGGGGAGAGTATATTCAAACTGTTGATGGAAGTAGTATTAGTGCTTCTCAAATGTTAGAAAGGTTTTTGTTCCCTCCGAATCAACAGTATGCACCAATAAATAAACTTTCTGGTGGGGAAAAGCGACGTTTATTTTTGCTACAGGTGTTAATGAGTGCACCAAATGTATTGATATTAGACGAACCGACTAATGATTTAGATGTACAGACTTTGGCTGTTTTGGAGGAATATTTAGAAGACTTTAATGGTACCGTAATTACGGTTTCTCACGACCGTTATTTTCTTGATCGCACAGTAGATAGAGTTTTTGTTTTTGAGGAATCTGGGTTAGTAAGACAATATCCTGGTAATTACTCCCTGTATCTAGATTATAAATATGCTGAGGAAGAAAAAAAGAGAAAGCAAGATATAAGTCTAAATAAAAATAAAAATAAAGATAAAGATATAGAAACTCATAAAAAAGTAACTTCGTTTCAAGAAAAAGAAAAAGAAAAAAAGAAAAAGAATCGATTATCTAACTGGGAAAGAAAAGAATTTGAGCAGCTAGAGGGTAAAATAGCCGAGTTGGAAACTCAAAAAGAAACTATTGAGAAAGAAATAGTTAGCATTCCATCGAATAATTATATTCAAGTACAAAAATTATACGAGCAGATAGAAGCGTTAAAAGCAGATATAGATAAAGCTACGGAACGTTGGATGGAGTTAGCAGAAATTGATTCTTGAATGATGTATTGAAATATTATTAGCCGTATATATAGGTTAAGAAAAGGTGTTTTCCTTAACAGAAAATTTTCTGTCTAGGGAATAGAAAAATATCCTGAGATTAATTATATGAATCTATACCAATAATAATATTTTCCCTCTTGAATCCAATTATTTTAATAACTCAAAACGAAAAATAAAGTTTTTCAGACAAAATTTACCTTCACGAATAAGTTTTTCAGAATAGTGGGATAGGTTCATGTAAAGTAATGCCTTGACCCTAAATAGGTAGGTGTAACGCCAAACAGATTCCAACGTCGTTGGAATAATAATAATGTATAGAAATGGACATATAAGTCAGAATCTCATGTACTACTGCATGGGCAATGGGCAACAAACAATATCTTAATATAAATGGTTACTGCTATAACTTCACATAAAAGTGGTATTATAAATTTCATAAATAAACGGATAAGAAATAATAAGTTATTTTTTTATCTATTTTTTATTTTTAAATCTAAATTATATGTAGAAAATAGATTACCTAATAGTAATTTATGGCTCAAATATTTTCAGCTATATCTACATATAATAATATAAAAATGATTGAGAACTCACTAACACAAGAATTATAAAAATGATCATAAGATAAAATGCAAGAATTTGATTTTGCAATTATTACCCCTAGCTATTTCCTGGATTTTGAGAGATGTCGCTTATTATGTTTAAGTATTGAAAAATATGTATCTGCTAAGATTAAACACTACATTATTGTAGACAGAAAGGACTTATTACTTTTTCGACAGTTGCAGGGAAAAAGAACGGAAATTATTACAGTCGAATCAATACTTCCCTGGTGGATTCAACGCATACCTGCTTTTAACAAGGGCTGGTTAAGTCTGAAGAATATTGTACTTCGTAACTGGATTGTCCAGCAGATAGTAAAACTAGCGATCGCCCAACATATCGAAAGTGATATTTTAATCTTTGTAGACTCCGATACCTTCTTTGTGAGACCTTTTGATGAGAATATTTTAGTCCGCGATGACCCTAAAGGGGTCGTGGGAAGTTATGGCAAAGTCAGACTTTTTAGAGAACCATCCTATAACGAAATAACCCATATTCGAGGACATAAACAAGCCAATAAGCTTTTGAATATTAACACCGATATTTATTCGGCTCCAGGATATATAGGTAATGTCATTACCTGGAAACGGGATAATGTTTTTAAACTATACCAAGCTATTGAAAATATCTCTGGTAAAGGATGGATTGAAACTGTTGCAAATTCCCCTCATCTATCTGAGTATATTTTGTATGGGGTATTTGTTGATAAATATTTAACAACAGATTCAGGACATTACTATGACGAACAACTTATCAGTCATGATTACTGGATTCCGGAACCATTATCCGAGCAAGAATTAAAAGAATTTATCGCAGGTATAAAATCTCACCATATAGCAGTAATGATATCAGCCAAAGCTAATATCCCAGTTAGCAGGTATGAACACTTAGTGGAAACTTGTACAACCACTGTCTAAAAAATTAAAAATTATTCTGCAAACTAAAACTAAACTATTTGTGATAAATTATTGTCCCCAGATTATGCAATAATAAGCCGATTGCTCAGACCATAACTCCAAAATTGCCGTGACTGATAACATTGAGGAATTAGCTCAAGCCCTACAACAGCCAAGCGATCTGAATTTTGAATTACCCGACCCAGAAGATCGAGGAATAGCAGATTCAGATTTTCTCAGTCAAGTAGATGTAGCATGGCAAATTTGTGACAAATTTGATTTACAAACTGATATTTGGCGAGGAAGAATATTAAGAGCAGTCCGCGATCGCGAAAAAATCGGTGGTGATGGTAGAGGTACTGGTTTCCTACAATGGTTAAAGGAAAGAGAAATCAGCAAAAGTCAAGCATATAGCATGATTCAATTAGCAAATAGTGCTGATACTCTCTTAGAAGAAGGTAGATTGGAAGAAGACTCGATCAAGAATTTTAGCAAAAGAGCATTTGTAGAAACCGCGAAAGCTTCACCAGAAGTACAGCAAATGGTCAGCGAAGCAGCTCAGAAAGGAGACAAAATTACCCGTCGAGAAGTTAAGCAGCTTTCCGAAGAATGGACAGCAATGTCTTCTGATTTACTACCAGAACCCATCAGAGAAAAAGCCGCAGAAAATGTTCTTCCTGCAAGATATATTGCACCCCTGGTCAAAGAGATGGAAAAACTACCACAAATCCATCAAAATGTAATTAGAGAAGAAATAACTATCAATCCAGACTTAGATACTCTCAAGCAAGTCACATCAGAAGCACGAAGTTTAGCTAAATATCTTAAATCTGCAGCTCAAGTTCAAGCATTGAATGCTCAAGAAGTAGATATTGAGACAGCTTTAGAAGAAGCACAGAGAATTGGATGTCTGAGCATTGCAGCTGATTTAGTCAATCAAGCATCTCAACTGGAGCAAATGATTGCCAAACTGTACATGACCTGGAAAAAAATTGGTAATCTATCCGACAGATTATATGTTGATACAGGGGCAAGTACACCACAATTACGCTTTCTCATCGAATGTGTAGAACCACTAGGTAGCGAAGTCATGGAATTACAGCTAGGTAGCGTTGGAGATAAGGGTGTACGCTTACAGATTCAGGAAACGACTTAAATAATTCAGTTAATGTTTAATGGTTAATCCTGAAGATTACGTGAGCATGTTTGAGTATAGATTACCAGCTAACAACCACCAACTACCAAACTAATTAGATCATCTGCTTATTGACAAATACAATATTTATATTTCTTAATAAAGACGAGTTAATGACTAGGTCGAGCTAATAGCTGAACCTAAAGTTTAATAGTAATTATTTCAATAAGTGTTTAAGCAGGTGTGGAGAAGCCAATGTTATCTTTTTATTTAGCGACTGCGGCTTTGGGAGTTAGTTCTATTGTATGGGCAGAGATCATACGAGATGTATATCACTTTCTAGCTCATATCTGGCAACCATTATATAAGCAACATGTATGGCATCATCGAGTTTTTCGTCAAGATTTAAGCATTGTCAGCGATGAAATTTATCGTAAAGCACAATGGCACAACGATTTGCCAGAATCTTTAGTAATGTTAGTAATGAATTTAGGATTCTGGTATTTATGCTTTTTACTAACACCTATTTATCATTGGGGTTCTTTATTGGGAATCGCTTATACATTAATTTTTCTAATTAGCTGTATTGCCCGTGGTAGTGGTAGTGAATGGGCAAAAGATGCTACAGATTTAACCCATATGCCTGGTGCTTTTACAGAGTTACCTGCACAATGGTTGGTCAATCGTCCTTATCATTGGCGACATCACTTTGACGATGATAAGGCATACTATAGCGGTACTTTGACTTTTGTGGATAAGGTGATGGGTACAGCACTATCTTTGAAGGGTAAAAAAATCGCTGTTACAGGAGCTTCCGGAACTTTGGGACGTTCTTTATTAAAAGAATTATATTTGGCAGGAGCAAGAGTAACTGCTTTAAGTTCTAAATCCGATCCGGTTAACTTAATTGTTAACAGTGAAGAAATATCTATTAAAACAATTGCTTGGCAGACTGGAGAAGAAGAAAACCTAACAGAATTATTTCGTAAAATAGATATCTTAATTCTTAATCATGGTATTAACGTTCATGGTGACAGAACAGCGGAAGCTATTTCTAAATCATATGAGGTAAACACCTTTTCTAGCTGGCGATTAATGGAATTATTTTTAAGTAGCGTTCGTACAAACAAAGATATTGCGACCAAAGAGGTATGGGTAAACACTTCCGAAGCAGAAGTTTTGCCTGCGGTCAGCCCTCTATATGAGCTTTCTAAACGTACCTTAGGAGACTTAGTTACATTACGTCGTTTAGATTCCCCCTGTGTGGTCAGAAAACTGATTTTAGGACCCTTTAAAAGTAATCTTAACCCCATCGGTATCATGTCGAGCGATCGCGTTGCCAAACAAATCGTTGCTTTAGCAAAACGGGATTTTCGTAATATCATTGTCACCATCAATCCATTGACTTATCTACTGATACCCATAAGAGAATTCTTTACTTCAATTTATTTTAGATTTTTTAGCCGTAAAGCTAATCAGTCTGGGGTTGTGGAAGTACCAAAAGTTAATATCAAACAATAAATATTTAACTAAGTAAATAGAAATAATTTATTGTATCGTTCATGTAGCTTAGTTTATCTATACACCCTGCCTGCAAATACATATCCATAGGCTCCGCTTTATGTTAGTAGAAGCGGAGCCTCAATAGTACTTACTTTCCAGATATAAGCTGTAAAATAGGGAGAATTTCGGTTCTTAATTCAATTTTTAATCCCAGTAGTTGCGATCCCCCTGATAAACTGACGCTGACCAATTAAAAATAATAAAACCACCGGAATAGTTGCAATTGTTACAGCTGCCATCAGTAATTGCCAGTTGCTTGTAAATTGTTCTTGAAATTCTGATAGGGCTAACTGTACTGTTCTTAATTCTGGACGAGTTGTGAATACTAAAGGTTTGAATAAATCATTCCATTCACCAATAAAAGTGAATAAAAATAAGGTTACAAGAGCTGGACGGCTCAAAGGTAGCATTACCCGTATTAAAATTTGCAGCCTATTAGCACCATCGATAGCAGCCGCTTCTTCTAACTCTACAGGAATAGTTTGAAAAAATTGTCGCATCAAAAATATTCCAAACCCATTTGCCGCCGTGGGTAATATTAATGCCCAGTATGTATTAATTAAATGTCCCCATTTCAACACTAAAAATATAGGAATCACTAGTAATTGAAACGGGATGACCAGTGTTGCTAAAATTACTAATAATACAGCTTGTCTGCCTGAAAACCTCAGTCGTGCTAGAGCATAACCAGCTAGAGCAGATGTGATAATTTGTAGCGCAGTCACAGACAAAGCAACTAAAGTAGAATTCCCGAAAGCTAAAAGAAACTTTCCTCTTTCCCAAGCTTCGCGGTAGTTAGCCACAGACCAGCCATTTTTTGGCAAAATCAGGGGTGCTGTACCAGGAGGAGCCAAAGAAGTTAAGACCACTATCATCAGGGGTAGTAAAACAATAAATGACCCTAGTAACAATACTGTTAGACTAAAAAAACTGGGATTATGGAGATATTGATTGTTTTTTGACATTTTTGGTAAGTTGATAATTTTGGTTTTTACTACTAGAGCATCTACCCCTCCAACCGTTAATCTATAACATAGCGACTTGTTAAGTTAAATTAAAACACGACGATCTTTTCCTACCTCTTGATGTAGGACATTCAACTTTCCTAATTTTCCTACTATATCCCCCTTATATTCAGGAGTAAATTGTACTATGCAGCAGCTTGAAACCCTATCTGAACTAAATTTTGAAAGCGATAACTATAAAGATGCTTACAGTCGGATTAATGCGATTGTGATTGAAGGCGAAAAAGAAGCCCATGAGAATTACATTAGATTAGCTGAACTATTGCCAGACGATCGGGAAGAATTAGTACGTCTATCCAAGATGGAAAACCGTCACAAGAAAGGTTTTGAAGCTTGCGGACGTAACTTAAAGGTGACTCCTGATATGGGATTTGCGCAAAAGTTTTTTACCCCATTGCATGAAAACTTTCAAACAGCTTCAGCCGAGGGTAAGATTGTCACTTGCCTATTAATTCAATCTTTGATTATCGAATGTTTTGCGATCGCTGCTTACAATATTTACATTCCAGTAGCCGATCCCTTCGCTCGTAAAATCACTGAAGGTGTAGTGAAAGATGAGTATAGTCATCTTAATTTTGGAGAGGTGTGGCTACAAGCACACTTTGAAGAATCGAAAGAGGAACTAGAAGAGGCAAATCGCCAAAATCTTCCTATAGTCTGGAAAATGCTGAATGAAGTAGCAGACGATGCTCAGGTGCTAGCTATGGAAAAAGATGCTTTAGTAGAAGACTTTATGATTCAATACGGTGAAGCTTTAAGTAATATCGGTTTTACTACCCGCGATATTATGCGTTTATCCGCCTACGGATTGAAAACAGTATAAGCAAATAATTTTCCACTCATTGGTCTCCTGACTCCGTCGTGGCAGAGCAGAACTTGGAATAACCCCGTAACAAAGGTCATCCCCACTATGGCGGTTTTCATAAAATGCTTTATTTACGGGAAAAGATTTAACAATTTTTCTTTTCCCTTCTTTTTCTCAAACTGTATATAAACCTTTGAGAAAATGGAAATAATTCAGCGAATTTTTGCTAAGAAGCTCAGAAAAATTATTTTTTCAATGTTTAGTATTTATAATACTTATCTAAAGCGATGGCTTAAAACTAAACATGAATTGATTTTTGTCGGTCATTGCTAATTAGCGTTGAGAATTATTCAGACTCAATAATCGAATAAGTCACCCTTCTTTAAAATTGTAATTTTCCTCACCTTAGCCTTTACTAGGCATAGGCATCACAAAAAATATAGCTCATTCATGTTTGGTCTAATCGGACATCTTACCAGTTTGGAACACGCACGCAAGGTCGCTCAAGACTTAGGTTACCCAGAATATGCCGATCAAGGGCTTGATTTCTGGTGTAGCGCTCCCCCTCAGATAGTTGACAATATTACAGTTACTAGCATTACAGGACAGAAAATAGAAGGACGTTATGTAGAGTCTTGCTTCTTACCAGAAATGTTAGCTAGTCGCCGCATGAAGGCAGCAACCCGTAAAATATTGAATGCAATGGCTCATGCCCAAAAGAATGGTATAAATATTACTGCTTTGGGAGGATTTTCCTCAATTATTTTCGAGAATTTCAAATTAGAACAGTTTAGACAAGTTCGGAATATCAAACTTGAATTTGAACGCTTCACAACCGGAAATACTCACACCGCTTACATAATTTGTCGGCAAGTGGAAGAAGCTTCTAAACCTTTGGGTATAGAGCTATCGAAAGCCACAGTAGCTGTATGCGGTGCAACTGGAGATATTGGTAGTGCAGTTTGTCGCTGGTTAGAAGCAAAAACTGATGTTAAAGAACTTTTACTAATTGCTCGTAACCGCGATCGCTTACAAGAATTAGAAAATAGTTTGCAGCGTGGAAAAGTTGCTCTCCTAGAATCAGCACTTCCACAAGCAGATATCATAGTTTGGGTTGCGAGTATGCCCAAAGGGGTAGAAATACAACCACAATCTTTAAAACAACCTTGCCTGTTGATTGATGGTGGCTATCCTAAAAATTTAGGAAACAAGCTACAACATCCCGGTATTCATGTGTTAAATGGCGGTATTGTGGAACACTCCTTGGATATTGACTGGAAAATAATGAATATTGTCAACATGGATGTTCCCGCACGTCAATTATTTGCTTGTTTTGCTGAATCTATGCTATTAGAGTTCGAGAAGTTATATACTAACTTTTCTTGGGGAAGGAATCAGATTACCGTAGAGAAAATGGAGCAAATTGGCAAAGTATCGGTAAAACATGGGTTTAGACCATTGCTAGCATAATTTATTCATTTCGTAATATACAATTCCAAATGCTTTGTGGTAAGGAAGGAGGAAGAAGAAGTTATTGTTATTGTGGTTGTTGTATTCATAAATACACCAATCTATAACAACTACAGTGCAGGAGATAAACAATTTTCCCCGTGAAAATCTCTCCAGAAATTATTCACTCCTTAAAGTACAAAGCTTGTATGTGGCAAAAATGCATGAAGAAGACTTTCTTCTTACCTCTTCTATCTTCCTTCCAAGGTGAAAAACTTGAGTCATCCATACACCACTCCTTTCAGAGTTGGGAAAGCGATGACCAGTTTTCTCCGCTCTGAAGCGAGTGGAAAAATACTTTGGTAATCAGTAATTCATAATCATAATTTACACACATGGCTACTACTGAGCGTAAACCGTTACTGCTAGATTTTGAAAAGCCGTTAGCAGAACTTGCGGATCGAATCGAGCAAATTCGTCAACTTGCAGAGGAAAACAGCGTTGACGTTTCCAGCCAGATACGTCAATTAGAATCCCGTTCTTTGCAATTACGTGAAGAAATTTTCAGTAGTTTAACACCATCACAACGTTTACAGGTTGCTCGTCATCCCCGTCGTCCCAGTACTTTAGATTATATCCAGTCCATCACCGATGAATGGATCGAATTGCATGGCGATCGCGGTGGAAATGACGACCCAGCTTTAGTATGTGGTTTAGCTCGTTTAAACGGACAGCCAGTGGTAATGTTAGGTCATCAAAAAGGACGGGATACCAAAGATAATATTGCTCGTAATTTTGGCATGGCTTCTCCTGGAGGATACCGCAAAGCAATGCGGATAATGGAACACGCCAATAAGTTTGGCATGCCCATTATTACATTTATTGATACCCCTGGAGCTTTACCTACAGTAATTGCCGAACAACAGGGACAAGGAGAAGCGATCGCTTACAATTTACGGGAAATGTTCCGCTTAGATGTACCCATAATCTGTACCGTAATCGGAGAAGGGGGTTCTGGTGGTGCATTGGGAATTGGTGTTGGTGACAGATTGATGATGTTTGAACACTCAGTTTATACGGTTGCAACTCCTGAAGCTTGTGCTGCAATTCTGTGGAAAGATTCTAGCAAAGCTCCCCAGGCAACTGTTGCTCTCAAAATTATTTCCCATGATTTGAAAAAATTAGGTATTATTGACCATATTTTAACAGAACCAGTTGGTGGTGCTCATTCTAGCCCTTTAGAAGCCGCTAAAACCCTTAAATCTGCGCTTTTAGAAAATCTAGAAATACTCAACCGCTTAACTCCAGAAGAAAGACGGGAACTACGCTATGAAAAATTCCGCAGAATAGGCGTTTTTACTGAAAGTATAAATTCTTGAATTAAAAATAGCAGGATATATAGAGAGACTGGACGATTAGTAACGCTACTTGTAATTCAGAATACTTACTACCCAAGAAAAAATTATAAAATTCCGACATAATCCATGGGAAATTCCAGCGTAGGAGAAAGTTCTGATCAGTTAAGGATTTTATCAATTTGAAATGATTGCTTCATTTATGCCATGCTGTAATAGTTGTTAAAGGACTTAGAGACATATCTATTTTCTGTCACTTCCCTACTTTTTGCCATTATCTCGAATCTTGCAGTTCCCTCCTATTCCTAAGAGAGAATATTGGAAAATATTCATTAACAAAGCAGCAATGCTATAATTGCCTATGGTACTTAAAGATTTTTAACAATCGCGTGCCATAGGCTTTTAATTTTTGACCGGAAAACACCGGTTATCGCAGGCACCGTCTTTGCACGACGGTGTGATAATGACTAATCAAGGACTAATCAACTCATTTGATGAAAAAATGGAGCAGTGTAAGACTATCCCTGGTAAGGGAAAGGCGGATGATTGTCCGCAGAGGACTTCTTCGTTTTCTAGAAAATAGTTGATAGTCATTGTTTGAGCGGTGAACGTCGGTCATCGCAGTCACCGTTGTTGCACGGCGAATTGTTGGGAACTGGAAAATAAAAAATAAGGAAGAATTAGCCCAAGTAAAGCTGAACACCTGTTAATTTATTTATGGGAGTTTCCAACACAATAACCCTGAAACCTAATCTCTATGGCGCAGCGATGCGATACAGGCAAATCAAAAAAGCAATTAATTTAGAGGAATTAATCAGATTTTCAGTAGCGTTTAATTTATCACTACCTAAATCATTCTAATAATTGGGTAGTGATGCTACCTGAACAATAAAAATATTGGAAGAAAGCATGAGTTTTGAGCAAAAAAAGCGTGCCCTAATTACTGGGGCTAGTAGTGGTATTGGGAAAGCGACTGCTTTAGCATTTGCTGCATCAGGAATTGACGTTGCTTTAGTCAGTCGCAAAGCTGACAAGCTAGCAGACGTTGCTGCTACTGCAATCAAAGCAGGAGTGGAAGTAAAAACCTATGCAGTAGACTTATCCCATGTATCTGAAGTTGAATCTAAAATCAGGGGAATCATCAGTGATTTTGGCGACATAGATATTCTGGTAAATAATGCTGGCATAGGCTATACAGCCCCTTTGTCTGAAACATCTTTGCCAGATTGGCAACAAGTGATTGACTTAAATGTTACTAGTCTTTTTCAGTGCATTATAGGTGCATTGCCGACAATGCGCGCTCGTTCTTCTACCTCTACGATAATTAATATTGCTTCTATTGCAGGTAAACAAGGGTTTGCTAATTGGGGTGCATACTGTGTTAGCAAAGCTGGGGTAATAGCCCTTTCTCAAGCTTTAGCACAAGAAGAAAGGACTAACGGCATTAAAGTTACGGTAATTTGTCCCGGTGCTGTAAACACTGGAATTTGGGATACAAAAACCGTTAATGCTGACTTTGACCGTTCAAAAATGCTAACTCCAGAAGATGTTGCCCAGTCAATTCTTCATGCTGCATTGCAAGAAGGACAAGCTGTTATCGACGAATTGGTACTTATGCCTAATGCTGGGGTTTTATAAGTTATATGATGTCCGTTAAAATAACCGTCTGAAGCCGTAAAGCCGTTCCGGCACAGCAACGCTTAGGGTAGTGTTATCTAGCGCTATACTACGTAAACGCGTTAGCTTCTCCGTTAGGAGAAGCAATCCCAACACATTGCGTAGAAGCCCACAGTATAGCTAAAGCCTAGGGTAGAGCCTGCCCGAGGGGGCTTATGGGTCGTTTTACTCGCAATCACATATTATGGGTAATTTGTCGGACATCATATTTAGATAGGGTCTTATAAGTTGAATGATGTTTGGAAATTATTAAGCTCCGGCAAGAAAATTTTCATACTTTTTTGATGCTTTATAGACTGACTGACATCTCTACTTTTTCAGGTCATCTACTTTCGATTGACATTGTTTCAAAAACATTGTTTCAAAACAAGAAGTCGCTCTTACTGGGTCATCTTGAAGGGGAAACACTGGTCATTATTACTTTGTCATCAAAGGCAAGGTAAGAATGACTAATTCTGATTCATTGCAGATAATTTCAACAGAATATATTATGACTATTGCTCGTTCCAACGGTTCTAACGGTTCTAAATCTCCTCTCGTAAAAGATTTGCAAGATGCTATCAATACAAGATCAAATAGAGAAATAACTAACAAGCAAGATTCAAATTCTCTACCTTCTGTTGATCGAGAACTTGAGGGGATGAAAGGTGCAGTCCGGGAAATATTGGTGGGTGTTGGAGAAGACCCAGAGCGGGAAGGACTCTTAAAAACACCAAAACGTGTAGCAGAAGCTATGCGATTTTTAACTAGTGGATATCAACAGTCTTTAGAAGAGATTGTAAATGGAGCCATCTTTAACGAAGGTCATAATGAGATGGTACTAGTACGAGATATTAATTTCTTCAGCCTATGCGAACATCATATGTTACCTTTCATGGGTAAAGCTCATGTGGCTTATATTCCCAATCAAAAGGTAGTAGGTTTGAGTAAACTAGCTCGTATAGTCGAAATGTATTCTCGACGCTTACAAGTACAAGAGCGTCTGACTCGTCAGGTGGCTGAAGCTGTTCAAAGTATCCTCGAACCCCAGGGAGTAGCAATAGTTATGGAAGCAAGTCATATGTGTATGGCTATGCGAGGAGTTCAAAAACCTGGTTCTTGGACAGTTACAAGTGCCATGTTAGGAGTTTTTGAAGAAGAGCACAAAACCCGTGAAGAATTCTTCAATTTAATTCGTCATCAACCTACTTTTTCCTAAGAAATTAGGCTTTGAGATTATTTACATGACCCATGTAGGAGAATTCCTGGGTACCCTGCGAGAAGGTTTTCAGCGAACCTGCATTCGAGCAGCCAAAATTCAAAATGATTCTATTTGAATTTTTTAATCTCTTGACTGCGCTGATGTAAGATATTCTCGATGACAAAATTCTTGATGTCAAAGATGAGCTAAGTAGAAGCATTAATCGAAGCTTTAATTAAGGATAAAAGCCTTGTCCTTATAGGACGCCAAAAAGTACAATATCTATCCTGATTGAATTCTCCGACTAATGCTTCAATAATAATTTTGAATTTTGTTCTCCCTAGGAATTCCTCCAGGGCATTGATAAATTTTCATTGGAGCACAGCGAATGACCCAGTAGAGTTATAGCGTTAATTATGCCCCAAGCTTTCTGCGATCTAATTTATTTAATATTTATCTAGTAGTTTATGTAGTTTATGTAGTTTGTGGAATTGGGGCTTTTAACGACAGAATGACTATGTTTCTTACTTATTACTTCTTACTCATTACGAGTTGAGAGAGCATATTCATGTTTGTGCGCGGGTGTTACCACCATTTTCATCCGCGCAGGTGCAGCTATAGTTAGACCCCTACGCACAGGATATATTGGTTTTCGGCTAGGTCTAGATACTTGAAACTTTGACAAAATAGTAAAAATGGCAATCTTCATCTCATATTGAGCAAAAGCCATACCAATACAACGTCTATTCCCACCACCAAAAGGTAGAAATTCATAGGGAGAGAATTGTCTTTCTAAGAAACGTTCTGGTTTAAATTTTTCAGGTTCGGGATATGTATCTGTTCTATGGTGTGCCATGTAAACACTAGGAATAATTGCAGTATCAGCAGGTAACTGATAACCCATAATTTCCATTGGTGAATTTAATACTCGTAAAAATCCGGTCATCACTATGGGATAAATTCTGAGGGTTTCTTGGCAGACAGCATTTAGGTAAGGTAGTTTGGTAACTTCACTAACTTCTATATTTCTACTTGGATTTTGACCTAAAATATGAAATTCTTGAAGTAATTTTTCCCGTACTTCAGGTAAATAATCAATCCAATAGAAAGCCCAAGTCAAAGCCGAAGCAGTGGTCTCATGTCCAGCCACCAACAATGTCATCAACTCATCACGTAACTCTTCATCTGACATTGGTTCGCCATTTTCATCTCTTGCAGCCATCATTAAGCTGAGAATATCTTGAAGATTATGGTCAGGTTCTGCTTTTCTTTCGGCAATTAAGGTATAAATTAACTCATCTACTTCTTGTAGCTGACGCTTCATACGTCCCCAAGGACTCAGACCATTCAGTTCTTTCTGTAAAACCCGAAAAAATAAGGTAGTGGAGAGTACAGGTGAACTTATTGACTCCAATATAGAATTCAATAAATTTCGCAACTTCTCAAATCTTTCCCCCTCTTCCAAACCGAATACCACTCGTAAAATTGCACGTAAGGCAATTTCCTGCATGGGTTCTCGAATAATTAAAGGCTGACCAATTTCCCATTCATCGCTTACTTGCTCTACAATATGGCGGATAGTTTCACCATAAGCTCGCATCCGTTCTCCATGAAAAGGAGGAGCCAATAACTGACGCTGACGACGGTGGGTTTTTCCATCTAAGAGAATCAGAGAGCGATCGCCTAATAAAAATTGCAAAACTCTATTTCCACCTCCAACCCTAAAACAGTCTGGATCTGCGGTAAAAATCTGTTCTAACGCTTTTGGATGGCTGATATAAACCCCAGCAAATTTACGTTTCTTATCCCAAATTGTAAAAGTGTCGCCATAAATTTTTGCAAAGTCTTCTACATACTTTACTGGCTGAAATATAAACTTTAGCCGTCTGAAAAATACAGAATTGCTAGCGGGGTCTGGACCATCGGGAAAAATGCGATCGCTGTTCATCAAATTTCTTGGGGTCTAGATAAATTACTTTTTTATTGTGGCAATTTTTTTAATTCATCGTTTGTGAATTTCAAGTAAGATCAATTCTTCTTTCTCCTGAATCTTTTGAAACTTGTAAAGTATCTCATTAGAAAGTATCAGTTAATTCCGTAACGCGGTATATTCACTTCATAGAGCTTCGGAAATTATTACGGTGCCTAAAGTAATTGCAATTGTAAATGGTAAAGGAGGAGTTGGTAAAACAACTACCGCCATTAATTTAGCTGCAACTTTTATTGACCAAAAGAAAGTATTGCTTGTAGATGCAGACCCTCAAGGTTCTTCTAGTTGGTGGTTCGGACAAAGTAAAGATGGTATGGGATTTGATTTATCACAAGAAACAAATCCTCAACTCTTGGATAATTTACGTAAAATAAAAGGATACGATTTAGTAATAGTTGATACACCTCCAGCTTTGCAGTCCAATGGGTTAGCAGCAGTGGTAAAAAGTGCAGATTATTTAGTTTTACCCACACCCCCAGCACCAATGGATTTGACTGTTCTTATTGAGACAGTTAAAGGAGCTGTTACCCCTGCTAAAACCCCTCATCGGGTACTATTAACTAAAGTAGATACGCGAAGTTTAAGGGAGGCACTAGAAGCACAAAATACTTTGATGCAGCTAGGAATTCCTGCCTGTCATGCTTTCGTCCGTATTTATAAAGCTCATGAGCGTGCAGCGCTTGAAGGTGTAGCAATTACTCAGTGGCGTGGTAAGAATGCTAAAGAAGCAGAATCTGACTATCGTCGCGTTGCAAATGAACTACAGCGTGATTGGAGGAAATAAATGCCCCGCAAACGACTTTCTGATTTATTAGAAGAAGAAGCTAGCAAAAATACAAGTCAAACTGAATCTGTGATAGATGTAAAAGCGACTTCGGTGAAGGAGTCTTCAGATAAAGGCAAGACCGAAGAGAAATCTTCAAAGACGGCTAAAACTACCAGTAAGCAAGTCGATTCTACTAAAGCTGATTTGGAAGCTAAAGTTAAAGAATTAGAGCAGTCTTTGGATAAAGCTACTAATATAGAAGGTTCTCTTCAAGAACAACTTGATAGTTTACAGTCATCTTTATCGGAAAAGGATGAATTACTCACACAATTAAAATCTCAACTTGCATCGGTAGAAGAGTTAGCCGATTTAGAAATTGTAGTCAAAGAATTAAAGGCTGATTTATTAGCTGCACGGGAAAATGGAGAGGATTTGCAGCATAGCGTCGAGGGTTTACAATCAGATTTATCACAAAAAGATAATTTGATAAAAAACTTAAAACAGGAACTGAACCAAGCTAAACAAGATGCTGTTAAGTTAGCGGAATCTAATTCTGAATTAACTCAAGAAATTGCGCAGCTTAAGCAGAACAATCAACCGAAGCAGGTTACTCAGAAAAGTTTACAACCGAAGAGTTCGAGTATAAGACCAGCAAGGGATTATAGAAAATCTTACCGCAATTTAGATAAGCTTCCTGTGAAGCCATCTACAGAATCTAATCAGAGTCCTTCCCAGATGTGGTTGCTTGATTAGATAGTGATATTGTATGTAAAGCTTCTTGATTTAAGTTTAGGGAATATTAGAATTTTTATCTGGTAGCTGCAATTTACTGTGATATGTAAGGGTGGAAAATTATGTCTCTCCACTCTTATATTCAGTAAGTTATACCAATTTGATTAAATAATGGGACAGATGGCTCTCCGTAGAGACGTTTCATAAAAGGTCGCTATCATTAAATTTGTTGCAATCATTTTTTGATTTGGTATTATATTTTATGATTGATACAGTTACCATTACTTAGAAAATAAGTTGGTATTAGATTCAAAGTGGTTCAAATTAATTAGATCAATAATATATGGGTATTAAGTAAAGGGTTATAAAATGTGCAAGTTAAGATTATAAAAATTTCTATTAATGTACACTTCAATAAAATGTAAATATCATCGTTCTCGTTTCATCTATGTACAATTTTTTGCCTACTGCTTACATTCAAAATAAATTTTTACCTTTTGCTGATGCGCAGGTATCCGTAGCGACCCATGCTTTACACTACGGGACTGGTGCTTTTGGGGGAATGCGCGGTATTCCTAATCCTGAAAATGACCGAGAGATATTGCTATTTAGATTAGACCGTCACTGTCAACGTTTGAGTCAAAGTGCTAAGTTTTTACGTTACGACTTGAATCCAGAAAAAATTCAAGAGACTATAATTAATTTTGTAAAAAAAAATCAGCCGACTAATTCTTTTTATATTCGTCCTTTTATTTACACTTCAGATTTAGGTATATCTCCAAGAGTACATAACTTAGAAAAGGATTTTGCCATCTACGGATTGGAATTAGGGGATTATTTATCTCCGGATGGGGTTAGCTGTCGAATTAGTTCTTGGCAAAGACAAGAGGATGCTAGTTTCCCACTCCGGGGTAAAATATGCGGAGCTTATATTACTTCTTCCCTTGCAAAGACTGAAGCTGTTGAATCTGGTTTTGATGAAGCTATTTTGATGAATGCTCAAGGAAAAGTCAGCGAAGCTTCGGGGATGAATATATTTATTGTGAGAAATAGACAGATTATTACTCCTGGCTTTGACCAAGATATTCTGGAGGGGATTACCAGGGATAGTGTCATAACTATCGCTGATGAAATGGGTATAAAAGTTATAGAAAGACCTATTGATAAGTCGGAATTATTGATCGCTGATGAAGTATTTCTGAGCGGTACTGCCGCTAAGATTGTTCCTGTGAATAGGATTGAATGTTACCAACTACCTGAGAGTAAACCTATTACAGACAAGTTGAGAACTAAGCTAATTGCAATTACAGAAAATCGAGAATCAGCATATAAGGATTGGGTATTTTCTATTCCTTTAAATTAATCACAAAATTGATGAAGTTTAGGATTATTAATTTTTTGAATTACTAATTTTTTAAATTGTTAATTTTTTGACTTGTAAAAGTAGTTAAATAGGTGGCAAGATTATCAGTAGGTTTCTAAAGAAAAATTAAAATCAAGAACAGTCAGTATCAAAAGTACAACTAGTATCAAATAATACTGACTATAATTGATATTTTTATTCAGTGAAATACATCATCGGCTTTACATGTCTCACTTAACAAAATGTGACATATTTTTATAACTATTTCATTGTAGTATCAAATGAGTCTTTTCTCTGAAGTTTTCAGAATTTTATTTCAGTCACTGAAAATATTAAGATTATCTCCTGTTTCTATACATATATTTCTCTCTTTGTAAAGAAACTACTTCTGCTTCATTACTTTCTCGTGCAACCCGAATTAGTAAACCCGCAGCTAAGAGACTTGCAACCATTGAATTACCACCATAGCTAAATAACGGTAGGGGTAAACCGGTGGTGGGTACAGCTCCGGTCGTAACTCCAATATGGAGTAATGATTGTCCGACCATTAGAATTGTCATACCGATAGCGACTAGACGACAAATAGTATTTTGAGATTTGATTGCAACTATTAGACCTAAAGTTGCATAGGTCGCTAACATCAGCATTAACACCATGCAGCCAATGAAACCAAATTCTTCTGCAAATACTGAGAATATAAAGTCTGTATCTTGAATGGGGAGATAAAATAATTTTTGCTGGGAAAGTCCAAAACCGCTTCCCCACATTTCACCAGAACCTATTGCGAGTAAACTTTGTACTAGTTGATAACCATCTCCTGTTCTATCAGCCCAAGGATTCAGAAATGACATTACCCGTTTGCGCTGGTAGGTTCTAAAACTAATACTTAATACTGCTAAGAATACACCAGATAGAGCAGTGACACCTAACTGTTTATAAGGAAGTCCAGCAGATAAAGCAACTAACCAAATAGTCATACCACATAAAGAAGCTGTACTTAAATTTGGTTGTGCCAAAATACCTAAGATTATTAAACAAAATACAATTAACCAGCTAATACGAGTTCCCCAACTGAATTTATTCCATTTCCCAAAAAGTCTTGCGCTTTGCAAAACTAAAAAAGGTTTAATTAATTCTGATGGTTGTATGGGGATAGGACCTGCTAGTCTCCTAGCTGCACCTAAATCTCTTTGTCCTAAACCTGGAACTAGAGTTAGGAATATTAGTATTAGTAAGAGGATAATAAACCAGTGGGAGTAACTAGTAAATTTACGTATAGGGATATTAACAATAATATTGAAACCAACTAAACCAATTACAACCCATATTAGTTGACGTTTGAAATAGAAAAATCCATCGCTATTATTGACACCAGCTACAGGAAAGGAGGCGGAAAACAGTACTACTAAACCTATAAATAGCCAAAGTAAAGTTAACCAACGCAATAAACGAGCTTCTAAAGCCCAGCTGGTGACAGAATTATCAAATAATGGAATAAAACGAATTAAACGATTCACTTGATTTTATAATTTTTTGATTGAGTTGTTGGCAGTTAGAGGTTCTTTTTTGTTGGAAAGAATACATTTATCCTATGATTTTAGTGGTCTATTTAAGAGTAATTAATAGAGCAGCTAAAAATTAATAAAAATTTGAATTATCCTAGTTTGATAAATTATAGTCATAATTAATTTGTCCATTAATTTCTACAGTGGATTAAGTTCAAGATATTAGACAAAGATATCAAGCTAGGAATTGTGTTTGAATATAATTGACAGCTTCTAATACACCATTTTTGAAAGTTGGGATAGATGTGTTTTGATTTTTATTAGTCTCTATTTGTTTTAGTAGCATCTTGACGGTTGCAACTACACCTTGGGTATCTTTGACTATATAGGTATTCAAATTATTTGCCGCTCTTTTATACTGGAGGTCATAGAGTCGCTCAAAAGCGATCGCAATTAGGGGTACATTGAGTGCAGCGCATTCATAAATTGTGTTATATCCACCTCCACCAATTACAATGTCGGCAGATGCAATACATTCTATTCCCGGATGATGGGATATCCACAAAGATGAAAAACATCGGGGGGGTAAGACTGCTGCTAAGATTCTTACTGTATATTCAGGGAATGCTTGATGTAGTTGTTGGGTCAATTCTCCAAAAAAGGACAATTCTGATAATTTACCTCCTGCACATACCAAAATAGTTTTAACTAACTTATCAACTTTCAGAAGTTTTTTCGGCGCTGCGATTATACTCTCTAATTCCCAATGATGTCGAATTAACCACGGATGAGTATGTTTGACGTTGGGTAAGTTGCTAAAAGGTAAGTTATTTCCTTCCCCTGGTATGATGATTCCGTCGTAATTATTAGTTACAAAATCAATTAGGTTCTTTGCTAGGACGTAACGGGGGTTAATATCACGATGTATGAGGATTCGGGGGATATTCTTCAGATTTGGTAATATGTCCGTTAGCTCCCCCCCTAGACCTCTGGGGAAAGTATCAATAATTAGGCAGGTATTTTGAGATTTATCTTGAGAATTTAGCTGAGAATGGATGATATCTCTTACTAGTTGAGAAGTTGCTTGAAAACCTTCTTGTTGCGGTATCTGTAGGAGTTGACAACCTTCTCTATTTACTAAATGTGTATAAGAGCTATTTGTAATAATTTTAACTTTATCTGTTGTTCTATATATTGCTGCGATCGCTCTTCCCAAAGACAAAGCGCGGTTCAAGTGTCCCCAACCGCTACCCAATGCGTAAATTAGCCATGTCATTCGCTTTATTGACACTCAAAATTTAGCTCAAAATTTATTTGAAAATTTAGTTGAAAATTTTGGATTCTAATTAACTCAAAATTAATTACCAATTATCAACTTGCATCAAAATTAACTTCAAATTCGCTATCTTTTTCTGTAGTAAAGCTTTCTGCATCAGCTTCGGTAAAGTCTACATTACCGCTTTTGGGGTCGTAAGAATATTTGTGACGCTCTTGATAATAGTTTTCACCCCAGGAAGCGGAACTATAATCTCCGTAATTTTCATAATAAGCATAATCATATTCGTAGGTTGTAATTGTGTCATTTATATCATTACAGTACTCACAACCAGTTCTATCTGTGCGATCGCAACGACGTTTGACCAGAAAACCTATCATGCGTTCACATCTAAATTCTTGTTCTATATTTTCCTGAATTTTAGACGGATTAGAATTGGATTCTGAGGAACTAGATTCCTCAAGGATAGGTGAATTTAGGAAGTGAATAGTAATTTCACAAGCACTAATATTTAAGCGATCGCCGTCTTGTAGTTTTTTACCTGATATATTTCCATTACTGATTCCGTGACTAGTATTAATATCACTAAGAATATATTGATTGGTCGCTACCAATTCGCTATTTTGCCAATCAATCAAAAAATGATAATCTGCAATCAAATCATCATCGATTACTATTTTTACTACTTTTTCACTGTTAATCTCTTCTGGCATTCGAGAAAAATTTCTACCAATCGCTATGGGTGCCTTTAATACAGGTGTTTTAACTTCTCCTGTATTAGGGTCTTGCCAAGTTAATTTTACCTGCACTCCTTACCTCCAATTATTATCGTTACGAATACTTAAAATATAGCAATTTAATTTGACATTTACTTTAAATCTTGATTTAAGTATCAATTATTTTATGAGTCTATATCTTAGATGATTTTGTTAATTTCTTTGCTAAATTTAAAACTTGATACAAGCTGAGAAACATCATCATTATTGCTTGATATATACTATCTACTTTATTTGAAAATTGCGGAGATATTCTCACGACCCAAATTATTGCTTTATCTGTTAATCTAATTTTTCTAGTTTTACATTCAGAGGGTATCTTTAAAGCTGAGATAAAATCATCTTTGAGAAGTTTAATTGCTCCATAGCGTTTTTGAGAATATTTACATATGAGGCTTAATTCTAATCCCAAGTCTTTATCTTTGGACTTATTCTTTATTTTTCCGCTACTACTTCTTTTTGTACCATATGCAGTTTTGGATAACTTTGCAATAGTTAAGTAAAAGTTATTTTTATCTATAAATTTTCCTCTGAATGATAACCACTCATGTCTGTAATGGTCAATCTTCCAACCAGATTTATGAGGATGTTTGAGTGTATACAATTTGTTTATTTTATCTTTGTCGTATTTATAAGAAAGTTTAAACTCTATTATTGATTGTTCATCAATATCTCTTGATAATAAATCTATAAGTTTCTGAGACAGTTCTGTTCTATATTGGTTTTTAAAAATTTTATTGTATTTTATGGCTTTAAATTTAGTAAAGATAAAACCTACAAAAGTACTTAATCCAAAGACAGATAATATAACTAAAAGTATGACTTTCATGCTATAGTTTTGTACTACTACAAGCAAGAATAAAATGAAAGATAATAAACATAATATTATCAATATAGTACTCTTACTATTATTTTTATCTTGCAAATCTGAGCTAACTTTGAGCCAATTATTTAGTTCTTGTTTTATTGTGATTACTTTTTTACATGTATGAAATAAAAATAGGTCTTGATAAATAGTCTTTTTATTATCCATTATATTGTTGAAGTATATTTAAAAATAAAAAATCATAGCGTTTTAAAATATTAAGCATAAAAAGTCAAATAAACATTTTTAAATTAGCCTTAAATAGCATTTTTAGTTAAATTTTTAAAAGTTTAAAAAGAGGAAATTAATATTATAAATAATAATAGTTTTCGACTTATTTACAGACATATATATAAAGATAATTCAATAACTTTTGTATATAATCTAATACAATAGAATCTTTAAATCGGGACTTAGGCAACGGAGATTTGTCATTACGATCGAAGCGTGTTGTAGGGTAACATGAGTCCTATCGGACACACTAACGCGAACCCAGAAACTCTGCGTAGAAGCTACGATATAGTTAACACTAAGTGCAGAGCATAGCCCTAGCCAATGTAATCACAGAGTTCGGTGGCTTTTGCATAACTCCTATAAATTAAATGAGATTAAATTTAATTTATTTTATTCGATTTGATTTAGAAAATTATTGGTAAAACTAGCTTTATTTATTTTAGAAAGTATACTATACACATATACTTGATGGATGAAAACAATAATTTATATTTTAATGTTAGTATAGCTAATATAAAAAAGAGCGTCAATATTTATTAGGAACTAAATATATCTACATGTCAATTTATATATCAACCCATATCTAACTATTTAGAAAATGTATTCAGAAAAACTAGCCTATATTTCCTTTGATATCTTTCCATCTTCAAAAGGAGCTGCTACTCATATTGCAGCTTTTTCTCAAGGTTTAACTCAAGCATTTGGAAAGATGTATTTAGTTACAATTTCTCCTGAAAATATTATTGAAAATTCATTAATAAATCAAACAAAAAATGATTCATTTGGAATTATAAACTTGCAGTTACCCGCCATTGGTGAAACATTAATTCACAGAGTTTTATATTTTCGTAGAAGACTAATGGAATGGTTAAAAGATAAAAGATTTAAAACCATACATATACGTTCTCCCTTTGAAGGATTTGCTATAGCTTTAGATAAAAATAAATATTGCCAACAGTTAATTTTTGAAGTTAATGGCTTACCTTCAATAGAACTAAAGTATCGCTATCCTAGAGTTGTGGATGATAAAGAGCTTTTACATAAGCTATATGCTCAAGAACAAATTTGTTTAAAAAACGCCGATTTAATCATTACTCCCTCTAAAGTGACATCAGAGTATTTAAAAACTAGAGATATTGCAGAAAGCAAAATTAAAGTAATTCCTAATGGAGTAGACTTAAATATATTTACTTATAAGCAACGAAAAAATCAAGAACATAATAAACAACATAATAAACAACAATTAAATACACTCACCAATGATTCTTTTAATGATGAAGTAACATATTCTCCTGACTATCGAATGATATATTTTGGAACCTTATCATCATGGCAGGGTGTAAACTTAACAGTTGAAGCATTAGCACTTCTCAACCGCGAAATATCAGTTCATCTCACAATAATTGGACAAGCCAAAAACTATCAAATACAAACTTTAGAAAAATTAGCTGCAAAACTAAAAGTTACAGAAAAAATAACTATATTAAATGGAGTTTCTCAAACAGAGCTAGTCAAACACATACATTCTGCTGACCTAGTTTTAGCCCCCTTAACAGCAAGCGATCGCAACCTCATTCAAGGCTGTTGTCCTTTAAAAGTAATTGAAGCAATGGCTACAGGTATTCCAGTAATTGCAAGTGATTTACCAGTAGTTAGCTGTTTAGGTAACAACGAAGAACATTTTTTATTAGTTAAACCAGGAAGCGCTAAATCTATTAAAGATGCAGTGACGCGTTTATATACAAATAAAGGTTTTGCAGAAAACTTAGCTATAAATGCTCGTCAACAAATTGAAAACAAGTACACCTGGAATATAGCATCAGAAGCCTTAATAAATGCCTATAAAGAATTAGGAATATAAATAATTAATAATATAATCTACTTATAAAAATTTACTTAGAGAAAATTACTTAGAATTTTCCCCTTTTCCCACTTATTTCCCATCCCATCAAAACTATATAAATAATCTCTCGATAATACCTTCTAACTCTAACTTTTCCTGTTCTAAAGAATAGCGATCGCAAATATAAGAACTTGCAGCTGCAGTAATCATTTTCTGATTCTCCAAAGGCATTGCTAAATATTCCAATATTGCTGAACCAAGTCTATGGAGTTGAGAACGAGGTAGCAAAAAACCATTTTTACCGTGAGTAATTACCTCTGGAATACCACCCGCATCGCTACCAATACAGCAGCAACCACAAGCCATTGCTTCTAAAAGACCGTTTGGCATCCCATCCCATAATGAAGGTTGCAGATAAACATCACAAATCCGTAAATACCGAGCCACGTCTTTAGGACTTGGTAAATTTCCCGTCACAATCACTCTTTTTGCATCTTCGGGATAATGGACTTTATAATTTTGCAACATCGACTCACTAGAAACCCTAACCTCACCAATAATCAACAAACAAGCAGGACGTTGAGCGCGAACCATATTCAAAGCATCTAGTAAAAACCTTTGTCCCTTCTTTTCCCTTAACTCCCCACAAAAACCTAAAATAACTTCATCTGAAGCGATTTTCAAAGACTCCCTTAACAAAACCTGCTCTTTCTTAATATCCGGACTTATCAGTTGATTTGAAGAATTAAAAAACTCTTCCCCTGAATCAAAAGAATTTGCAGACAGATTTGAAAACAATTTTTCAGAACTCTGGGAAACATTAGTATTGCGATCGCGCGAATCAATATAAAAGCTTTGAGTATCTACAGCATTTTTCAAAACTAAAATATCATCACGTCTGCTTAATAACTGAATTTTACGAGACATATCAGCACTCACCGCAGTAATTAAACCCGCATTCTCCAAAGTCCATTGCAAACGAGCAAAATCTCCAGGAGGAAACATTCCTTTATCAACATCATTACCGCGAGCACTTACTGTACTACGTATTCCCTTAAGTGATGCGAACCAAACAGCAATAAACCCACTCGGAAATAAATAATGTCCCCAGATTGCTCCATAAGCATAAGTTTGATGCAGCCAGTCCAAAAGATTTAAAGTATGAGGTATCGTCATATCCCAGTGACGATATAATCCGATACGATGCACTTTACAGTTAACCGGTAAATCCTCCGGAGTTTGGGGTGGTAAGACCTCACCCGGTTGTAAATAACGACTCCAGGTAACAACATCAACCTCTATATCCAGTTGACAAAGAGTTGTTACCAAACGGGTTGCACTTCTAGATAAACCCCCCAAATCTGGTGCAAATCTTTCTGTGATAAAAAGAAGACGTTTCATTAATTATGTTTATTTATTTTATTTTGCCTAATTATTGTGCCTAATTGCTATTTTTTAGATAAAATTTTCTGCGAGCGACACATTTTAGCTTCACCAACCATAATTCCTCTTCCTGTAGTAGCAACATAAACTAAATCCTGTTTGCGCATATCTCCTTCTAACCAGGTCATACCAGGAAATTGCTGTTTATCTGGATTACTAATCTGCATCCAAGTCTTACCCATATCTTCAGATTTATATACATTATTTTTTGGGGTATTTTTTGGGGTATTCCTTGATTGACCCCTTACCTGTCCAAAAATATAAATAAATGGTTCCCTATCTGAATTCCCTTTACCAAAAGTAATAAATTCCGCACTTTCAACCGAAGTAACTACCCCAAAAGTTTTACCACCATCAACAGAACGGTATAACTTATTTCCCTCCACATCCTCCGGATTACGAGCAAAACTCATCCAAATATCCCCCTGACGTGTAGGATTGGGAATAATCCCAGGACGAACTTTCCACTTAGGAAAAACTCCAGATTCACCCCGTTTCCAGTTTGCACCACCATCATTACTGTAATAAAAACTTTCCCCATCAAAATAATAAAACGTTTTACCCTCCGGGTCTTGGCGATCGCTCGCTAAAATATAAGCACTCAACCACGGTGAAATATTATTAGCCCATGATTGTGGTAAGGCTTGATAATGGGTATGATTATTATTCCGTGGGTCAAAAGGTTCTGGTTTCGGTTTATGATCGAGATTATAGGCTAAATCCCAAGTTTTCCCACCGTTAGTAGTGTAGTGGGTCCAGGTTGCCCAAGTTGGTGCCCAAACCATGTTTTGCGGGTTAGTTGGAGATATAGCTATTTGTCCAGCTGTTGCAAATATTCTCTCTTTACCGGACTTATCTGACTTCCATAGATTCTCCTGGGGTACTGAAGGAAATGCTTGCCAGGTTTTACCATTATCCTTAGTTATACCGTGAATTGACCAGTTTCCTTGCCACTGATGAAAGCCCACAAATGCTCCATTTTCAGGCTTTTGATAAGAGTAATCCATTCCCGTCGCTCCAGCAACATGGGGAAAAGGTACCGGATAATAATTCCATTCCCGATTCACCCACTTAAATGATGGACTCACAGGAACTTTCACCGGATTTATTTTACTTTCAGGTACTTGATACCGATTGGGGTGACGAAAACCAATTTTGTCATGAACAGCACTCCACAGATCAGCACCTCCATTAACTTTTGGTAACGGTGGAACCCTGACCATATTTGCGTCCAGTTCCTCTAAGTTCTCCATCAACCACTTATAACAAGGACGGGACGCATTCACATTTTCAGTTCGTGCAACACCCCATCCATTTGTCCACCAGACCTGTTTGGGATTTTGGGGGTCAATCACTATTGCAGCAGCACCTCCATTTGCATCAGCATGATAATAAGCAGGTGCAGAAGGATTAATTCCTGTCTCCATCTCCATCTTTTGCTTACTCCAATTGATTCCACCGTTCGTAGAACGATAAGTGCGATCGCCTGAAATTGCCATTAATATATTTGGTTCATCCCTCTGTACGGAAATACCAGAGTAAACCTTATTTGTACCATCAGGAGTAATATCAGTCCATTTTTGATTCTGATATTTGCGAATCCTTCCAGATGCTTTTTTACCGTTTCCCCCTTTACTCCCGAAGCTAACATAAAGGGTTCCATCAGCAGCAACTATACCTTCTAGGGGGTCTTTTCTTCCCGAATCTTTAATTTTCCACGATTTACCTGCATCATTACTACCCCATACACCACTACCGTGAACTCCAACATATAATATCTTGCTAGACTGATTTACCTTTCCACCACCTTTATCAAAAGCAATAAACGTAAAACCTGGAATATCCTGATTTTTCTTACCGTCAGATTTTCGATATTCTGGTAAGCTATCAGCTATGGGTAAACCCCCAGCAACTTGCATCCAGTCTTTAGCACCATCTTTTTTCCATAAACCATCCCGACGAGAAGCAAAGTAAATCAAATCAGATTTATTCGGGTCTATGGCTAATCTTTCCCCAGTTTCAAAACGGTAATTTTTATTGGGTCCGACAAAAATATTCTTTTTACCCAAACCAGTAGGTTTCCAGTTACTACCTCTGTCGTCAGAAACTAATACTTCACCAGAATACTCATATTTACTTTTATCCCCATCTCCGGGTCGCAAACTCTTGCTATTAACAACCGCATACACTCGCTTAGGATTTTGCGAATCTACAGCTATACTTTCTACCCCCACACCACCTTTAGAAAAGCTAGTGTCGAATTTATCCATTAATGGTAACCAGCGATTATATTTTCTATCAAAACGGTATGCTCCACCAACATCTGTACGAATATAAACATCTGCTGATTTCGGGGATATGGTCAATCCTGTAACATACCCCATACCTCGGATGTTAACGTTTTTCCACTGAAATAATTGATTAGCTAAACCATTTGAACTATTTGTCGAATTCTTGGATGAAGATACCTCTAAAGGGATTCCACGAACTTTTATTGCAGATGCTTCCGTTTCGCGCAACTCTCTTGGGGTTATAGTTTTATTTTCTTCTTCTTGATTGACTCCTTTAAAAACTGTCCCAGCATCCGGTGGTACCTCCCAGATATTTAATGATAACGACACCACCCTAGAAGTACTTAAAAGCAAAACTATTAAAATAGTAGAAATAGTTAATACTAGAAGACGTAATCTACACATAGAAAATCAAATAGGCAGAAAATATTTTCATAATTATATAACTATATATTTTTTAATATATATTTTCACGACTTACGCACTTATAAAGAAAAATTAAGGCTATAAACACATAACCCGTGCCCAATTCCTGTATTTATTGTTCTTGATTATAAGATGACTCCGATCAGTCATCAGGTGCAAATGAAGAGAAAAAGTCAAGCAAGATATTATTTCACCTAATCTATTCACTTAAACATAATCAGTCAGTCGTTACCCTCCAATTCTTCTATACCCTGCGGGAAATCTTCGACGAAAAAAATACTCGCTCTTGCGAGAAGCAAGCTATAAAATTCAAACTTCCGTCAAGCAAAATAATTTATATATTAATTTATATTAAGTATGTATAAGTTATTACTCAATAACAAAAAAGAGGTCTTCTTTGACCTCTAACATTACCCCTTAGAAAAAATTATGTGATTTAAAATAACTTGAATAATCAATGAATAATTAAACCAAGCCAGTATTTGTACCCTGCTTTCCTGTAGCTAATTCTACCTTAACAATTGTTCCACCCATTTTTTGAATGCGTTGCTGCTCTTTAAACCAATTATCATAAGGAACCAACTTAGTAAAAAAGGTATTTTGCAACTCGCGCTGAGTACGAATTCTAGTCTGACTAGGAACGCAAGCTGTCACTTTAAACATTCGCATAATTGTTATATCTCCCGTAGAAAAATTTGAAAATTTTTATTTGAAAAATTGCTAACTTATAGCAGTTTGATTAATTAATCAAAGGCTGGAAATCAAACATCAATACTGGAGAGCTAACACTTATAAATCTTAAAATTAAAATTAACCTTCATCAAATTAATCTCAAAAATAAAAAATAAGTAAAAGTAAACACCAGCACTCACGACTGATTTCCAGACCAATTCAAATTGTTACACTTAAAATAGTTAAACTTAAGTGTTGAGAATTAAGTGTCGAGAACTGATTAGCTTAAGCCAGAACAGATATAGTCGAAGTAAACACCCATCTCTTTACCTGCATCAGGACCTACTAAGCTAGCAGTTACCTCTTTCATAGACTGAATAGCGGTTACAGTTGCACCAACAGGTACACCCAAAGAATTATAAGTTTCTTTTAAACCATTTAGTACGCGCTCGTCGAGAATAGAAGGATCTCCAGCCAACATTGCATAGGTTGAATAACGGAGATAGTAATCTAAATCGCGAATACAAGCAGCGTAGCGACGAGTGGTATACATATTACCACCAGGACGAGTAATGTCAGAATATAATAAAGACTTAGCTACTGCTTCCTTAACGATTCCAGCAGCATTAGCGCTGATGGTGGTAGCTGCACGTACTCTTAATTCACCGGTCGCAAAGTAGCCCTTAAGCTTATCCATTGCAGAAGAATCAAGATACTTACCTTGAACGTCTGAAGAATTGATTACTGAAGTAATTGCGTCTTGCATATTGTTGATTCCTTATTTCCAAGCTTTTTCTAATACTGCTTTTTTGGGAGAATATTAAGCGTGGTGTTTTACTGAAGACCACCAGCTACATAGTCAAAGTAAGAACCAGCTTCTGCTGAATCTTCGGCAGACATCATACCAGTAGCAACACTTTTCATTGCACGAACGCTCTCTGCTACAGCATCAATGGGAGTACCCAAAGACTTATACATTTCGCGCACACCTACCAAACCAATCTCTTCGATAGGAGTAGTGTCACCAGCTACGATTCCATAAGTAACAAGACGAAGATAGTAATCCATGTCTCTTAGGCAAGTAGCAGTCATCTCTTGACCGTATGCGTTACCACCAGGAGAAACTACATCAGGACGCTTCTGGAATAGTTGATCACCAGCTTGCTTAACGATACGCTCGCGGTTGTCTGTGAGCATTTGGGCAATTCCTAGACGACGCTGACCGCTAGTAACAAAACTCTTGATTCTATCTAGTTCTCCAGGACTTAGATAGCGAGCTTCAGCATCCGCATTCACGATAGACTTTGAGACAATACTCATTAACGGATTCCTCCAATATAAATAAGACCAGGTTCACTTAAAACTGGTACTGATTCTATAAACTCATCGAGTTTTTTGCTGCTCTGGAAAATTTATCTCCCAAGGCATGGCTTTCAATAATCTGCTCATTACAAGCCTATACAACTTTTACCATTGGCTAAGCCATAAGGCTATAGTGCGGATAAGTATTTATAGCACTCTATATGAACAGGGCAAGAAGAAGTAAAATTGCTTTTTTTCAACTTTGCTTCCTCAGCAAATATTTTCGGGCATTGTGATGAGTAAATATGACAGTTCTTAACAGTTTGTAACATCTTCTTTCAGTTTTACTGTAGTAAAGCAAATTTGAAAGTTGCAAACAGAACAAAGATTAGTCCAGTAAACTCAACAATTTTCAATACCCGTGGTAAAGCTTATTTTGATTACTCATACTACTTTACACTGGCATAAGCCTCTGTAGTATTTAATTAGAATAAGTTTTAAACTTTTTATTACAAAAATTATTAAAAAAAACTTAAAAATATAGCTGTGGAATGACTTAGTTGCCAGCAAGTATTTATTCCCAAGATATTTGCCAATCTGGGTCTTCAAAACTCTCCATGTACCATGTATAGTCATGATTCTCAGCTAATAATACTAAAAGCTAAAATTACTCATTTGACTCTACTCTTAATACAGAAATTACTAGCCCCCAGTAAATTTACCAGAGACTAGTACAATCAAGTCATACCTAGAAAGTTAATTTATTCTTACACAAAGAATCTTGTAAGAATAATTAACAATTAGTTTTTAGGTAGTTTTTATTTAGTTCTCATCATTGGTAGTGACGCGACCAATGTAGTCTGCTTGCTTCGCTTTAGCTGCCATATTTGCGATCGCCATTCCAGTCATGGGCATTTTTGCCACGTCCATAGGAGATTTCACCGTTTCAAAGCTAGGTACTACAACATCATCATTTTGCTTGGTGAGTTGATTGTGTAGTCTTTGAGTGTTGGGGAAGTTTGCTGCTGGTAGTGTGGGGAAACGGCGGTAAGGCACGGTATCTTCACCAAATACTTCGTTGTACTCAACACTATTAAGAATAGTACTAATGAAGGCTCGAATACCCTGGGTTGCTAAAATTTGGTTGTACTTGCGAATCTCTGCTTGGTCTACAGGAGCGCGTCCTAAGAAGTGTTTAGTCCCTAGTTCAATTACCTTGGTATTAGGATAAGGGGTGTAGAACTCTTTCAAATAAAGACTGGAATTTCCTAAGCCTTCAATAAATTCTTTAACACTAATTTCACCATTACCTAATCTACTTTCGAGAACTTTAAATTCCTTAGCAGTAAGTACATAAGGGTCAACATCACGCTCAAATATTTGACGATATGCAGCACGAATCAAGTTCTGCACTGCTACTTTATCTCCCAAACCTGCAATCAACTTAAAGACTTTTGTCTGCTGACGCTGTGGTGTTACACCTTGGTTGATCCGGAATTGGATATCGGGTTCTGCTCTTTTTTCTGAGACTGCACCCAATTCGACAAAACGTGGTGTGGTTTCTTTCTGAGTGCTAGGAGCAACATCCTTACGGATACTACCTACACGTAGTTGTCTTTGAGAAACACCAGCAGCTGTTAAGTATCTTTCATATGGTACTGTATCTTCACCAAATGCTTCAGCGTACTCTTCACTACTAACAATCTCGTCAACTAAGGCATAGAAACCTCTTTTCGCGCAGATGTCAAAGTATTTATTGGTTTCTTGACGACCATAAGTCGGACGACCCAACAAACGACGATGAATGTACTCTACAGCCTTCATCACGTACATGGAAGACCAGTACATATTCCGGAAGACATCGGATTTAGCTAAAATACGAATAAATTCCTTGACAGAAATGTCACCATTCTCTAACTTGTTTTCTGCAACCTTCTGTCTCTGACCATCGTAAACATCACGTCCGAAGACTTGCAGATAAGCACCTTTGATCAAAGCTTGAGTAGAACTTTCGCTCATCTTGACGCTTCTTGCAGAAGCAGCACTACTTGAAGCAGTACCAGGTATTTGGTCTAAACGGAATACTTTTGCACCCAAAGAACCAGGAAACTCACCTCTAGCTTTAGGATTACTGTTTTGGTTATTGGTAGCTGGTCCTTGGTGAATTAATAGACGCTTAGTGTCTTTACCAAAGAATGCTGGACGACTATTGGGATTACGAGTCTCTTTAGGGAAAATCGCACCAAACTGAATTTCTAGAGGGTCGTTACCAGCACCATAAGGATGTTGGTCTGGTAGAGGCTGCTCGTAAGCGGCAAAAGTGGTAATAAACTGCGGAACCTTGCGGAAAGGAGCGCTGTAGTTTAATAAATCCTGCTGAGGACCCCAGTTACGACATTCCTGAGCTTCTTGACCCAAACCCCGTAAATAAGGTACGGTTTCCTCTCCGAAATAATCCGAGTATTCCTGGGAATCAACTAAAGCATCCACTAAAGCTGGCAGACCACCTTGAGAAACAATACTAAAGTATTTTTGAACTTCTTCTCTAGAGCTAGGACCGCGACCCAGGATGTGACGGAAAGCTAGTTCTAAAGCACGACTATTAATAAAGGGTTCATAAAATTGCTTACGATAAAGGGGAGATTTTGCCAAGCGTCGCACAAACTCTTTCATCGAAATATCGCCATTTTTCACCTGAGATTCTAGGTAAGAAATGGACTGACTATAAGCACGAGTTATATCGCGCTCAAAGACTTGTCGATAAGCTGCTTTAACTACCTGATTTTTCTCTAAAGTGGATAGTCCAGTTTTCATGACAAACTTAGGACGACGCTCAGCAGCATTAAAGTAAATTTGAGGTAGCTCTAATCCTTGTAAGTCGTTGGAATTACGCTGACGCTGCTTGTTAGAAGGAGTAGGTGCTCTAAACTCTGAAATTAAAACATCCATGTACTCAGATACAATTTCAGCCGCTTCTTTATCCTGACGGAAATAAGAAACGGATGCTGATTTAATCTCTTGTAGAGCTACTAGGGTTGCATCAGTAGAGCAAGCTCTTTCAATTATTTCCCGTAATCCGCGAGTATTCACAGATATGATGCTTGGATCCCCAGCAACAATTGCATAGGTTCCATAGCGTAAAAACCAAGATAAGTCCCGCAGGCTTTTAGCCATATTCGATGGACCATAACTTGTGACATTAATGGGTCGAAATCCTGGAGGTGTTGGTCCCCCTGTGGGTGAATTGAAAATAGAGCGTAAATTCTCTAGGAAACCACCCCGACTTTCAACATAAGTGACGGTTCCCAATTCCATGTTACGTCTAACATCTGTGCTGTTCTCAGCCGCTGCGACCATTGCGAGTTCTGGTTCTTCTTCCCGTGGTTTCTCCAAAAATGACATTGGTGAACCACCTACGAAAATTCGATTAGCTGCGCGAGAAACAATAATCTCAGAATTTTCTGTTAGAACTTTTGCAATTTCCAGACGCTTGTTACCAGATGCGAAGTAAGTTGCTAGTTCCTGAAGTTCTCCACCAGCTAAAAAGCGATCTTGTTGTTCTGCTTGAGTAATAGTTGATAAAGCTACAGTTTGATATAGTTGCGGGCGTGCAACTGAGCTTCCACCACTTGCCTTAATACTCATTAGATTTATAAAACTCCCGTTATATTATCTCTTCTTGTTCTGAGTCCGGTTTGACTTCGGGTCAGATACATTTAAGTGCGATCGTTTCTTCCCTACCATCTTCCAGACTGCAAAAAAAATAACCCAATAGCTTTTAGATTAAAACGTTTTGAGAGTAATCAGTGTGTTTATTAAGAAGTATGTCAAAAATCAAGTTTTTTCTCAGCAATTTCAGTTCAAAATTTACTACCATCTTCTTAAGATAATGTCTAGTTATTTAGTCAAATACGTCACAAAAATTTAGTGAAAACTAATGTCTTAGCGGACATGCTATGGGAACGCAGGGTAATTCTTATAGCAATCTCAAGCTTTCGGCGTAGAGTCTACGGCATCGCTGACGCTATAATTTGTAAACACTTAGTGTCGCGCTAGCTAAGGTCTCCGAGGAAATTACTTAGGTTTTGCGTAAGTCTTGTTTCTTTATCAACACCTTCGGAGAGAAATAACTCTAATAGTTGTTATTTTGGTCTTTACCATCATGCTTATTTAAGATAATATTCGGGCTTGTGTTGTTTCCCGCGACTTCTCGATTATGGATGATTCTCCTACTTTTTCAAAAGCTGAAGTTGAAGAATTAGATTTTAGAACAAAATTTACTTATGGGATTGGAGAACTAGCAGGGTCATTGCCAAATAATATTTTGGTTTTTTTCTTCCTATTATTTTTAACTAAAGTAGCAGGTATAAATCCTGGTTTGGCTGGTGGTGTGATTCTGGTTGGAAAAGCTTGGGATGCTATAAATGATCCGATAATCGGCTGGTTAAGCGATCGCACTAGTTCGCGCTTTGGTAGACGCTATCCTTGGATGCTTTACGGTGCAATCCCTTTAACAATATGTTTTTTCTTATTATGGGTGGTTCCTCCGACGAAAAACCAATGGCTATTATTTACTTATTACAGTTTTGTATCGATTCTGTACTATGCAGCGATCAGTTCTGTTTTAGTTCCTTTCTCTACACTTTCTGCTGAATTAACTCAGAGTTACAACCAGCGTACTAATCTAATCAGTTTCAAATCATCTTTTGCTATTGCTGGTAGTATTTTATCTCTGGTAATGGCTCAAATTATTTTAGATATTTTTGCAGCACCGCAAAGCTATTTAGTGTTGGGTGCAATTACTGCGATACTGGCTGCATTATCAGTTTATGTATGTTTCTGGGGAACTTATAAACGCTACAGAATTATTTATTCTACACATCATAATTTAGACTATTCTGCTGCACAACCAATTTTGCAACAAATAAAAATAGCTTTAAGTAATAAACCATTTCTCTACGTGATTGGTATTTATCTGTGTTCTTGGTTAGGAGTCCAGGTAACGGCTGCTATTTTGCCTTACTTTGTGATCGACTGGATGAAACTACCCAAATTTCATTTTACCCAAATGGCGATCGCTGTCCAAGGAACGGCTTTGGTAATGATGTTTTTCTGGAGTTATTTGGGTCAACGTTTGGGAAAAAAAACCATATATTGCATGGGTATACCTCTGATGATTTTGGCTGAAGCTGGTTTATTTTTTCTGCAACCAGGACAAATAATTTTAATGTATGTGTTAGCTGTAATGGCGGGTATTGGAATTTCTACAGCTTATCTTGTTCCGTGGTCAATGTTACCTGATGTTGTAGATTTGGATGAGTTAAATACAGGACAGCGACGAGAAGGGATATTTTACGGTTTTGTAGTGCAAATGCAAAAATTTGGGGTTGCAGGAGCAATATTTATGGTCGGTAGAATTTTAGACCAGGCAGGCTTTATATCTACAGATGCGACCCAAGAAGCTGCATTACAACCAAGTTCGGCATTGTGGGCTATACGTTTAATTATTGGTTTAGTTCCAAGTGTAATTTTAATTATTGGTTTGGTGTTAGCTTATTTTTATCCGATTACCCGTTCTAAGCATGAAGAGATTATTTTACAGCTTAATGAAAGGAGAAGTTCATCGGAAGCTGGGTAATTGGGTAATTGGGTAATTAATAATTTATCTATTTGACAGACCCAGATGTCTTACTTTTTTTCACCAATGAATGAAAGCAGCGCCAGAATAATTGTAAATTGGCGTTATGATGAACTATTAGAATTTTATAATCATAATTTATCTGACATTGAAGAAACTGTACAAGAATTTTTAAATCCTGACAATGCTTACTACACTATTATCAATAATCGCAAGCAACTTGTGGCTTATTGTTGCTTTGGTGCAGATGCAAGGGTAAAAGGTGGTAAATATGATATTAAAGCCTTAGATATTGGGTTTGGTATTCATCCCGATTTAAGTAGAAAAGGAATTACCTTACGTATTATCAATGCTGTATTTAATTTTGCTAAAAAGAAATTTGAACCCACTCTATTTCGTATAACAGTAGCTGAGTTTAATAAGCAAGTTTTGAGAATATGTGAAAAAATTGGATTTGAGCAAGTTCAAAAATTTCAAAGAGGGCAAGATGATATATATTTCTTAGTATTAGTATTGAATCACCAGTAACTATACACATGGTATTTTAACTTTCACAGTAGTTTGCTCACCTGGATTACTTTGAATTACTAAGCTGCCTCCATGTAGTTCAACAGAACGCTTCACTATTGTCAAACCTAAACCAGAACCCTGTTGCTCATAAATACGTCGGTGGAATTGTCGATAAGCTCCTAAATTCGCTATTTCCAAAGCACTCATACCTCTACCATGGTCAGTAAAAGATAAAATTAAATAGTTATTCTCTACAACACTAGTAACAGAAACCATAGTATCTGATTCGGAAAACTTGAAACAGTTATCAATCAGTTCCTCAATAATGGTATAAAGTCTGGTGTCTGCTATTTTAACCCGACATGGGGAAGTCAAAGATATTTCCACATCTGCTTCCCTTCCCAAACTTACAGCCTTTTCCTTAATTAATAAACTTAATGCTTCTAAAGGAAAATAGGTTTTTTGAGATTGTATATATTGGATTTTATCTGGGTCTGTTGCTACAGATTCAAGCTCTGCGTATTGTAAAAATTTCTGAGTGAAAGCAAACATCCGATGGGCAGATTTATAGATATCTTCTGCCATTTCATAGACTTCTTCTTTTTCCAGAGTCTCATATTCGTCCATAAGTAGCTGTGAAAAACCAAAAATTCCATTTAAGGGAGTTCGCATTTCATGAGGTAAGGAAAGAGTAATACTCTGTCGTAGCTCATGTAACTCATTTTGAGATTTCTGGTGAAGAGTGAATTGCTTTTCTAATCGACACTTGATAGTTTCTAATAATTCATCCTTAGTAAAAGGTTTTGTCAAGTAATCATCTGCACCTGATTTCATACCTTGACGAAAATCATGTCTATCTGATTTTGCACTGAGGAAAACGAAGGGTATTGTTGCAGTCTCAGGATTTTGACGTAGTTCATTTAAGACATCATAGCCATCTAATTCTGGCATCATGACATCACAAATAATTAAATCTGGAATTTCTTGTTTTGCTAACTCCAAACCCAGACGACCATTTTGAGCAGCGATCGCATGAAAATTTTCGGCGTCTAGTAAGTCTAAAATATTTTCTCTAACATTGAAATCATCTTCTACAATCAAAATCTTTTGCATTTTCATCAAAGACCATTGGCTCAAACGATCCAATGTTAATTTTTTTTAAGATAAATCAAATTGGAGAATACTCTTATTTTTTATGTAAGTTACTCATGAATCAAGAGGGCTAAATATAAAGTAAGAGATCGGGTCGGGACAAAAATCTAATTTTATTTGTTGTAGATAAGATTATTGTTTTGATTTTCAATTGATTATTTCTATATTTTCTTGGTTTAATGAACTGTGTTCAAATATCTTTACTTTTTGCAAGTATATTCAATTATATCTAAAGTGATTTATTTAACTTCAAATCCCAATTATTGCCTCAGTATTTTCTGGAATATAAATATCAAAGATGCTATCAGAAGTGAAAATTTTAAAAATAAAAAATATTTATAGGACTTAGATGCACTGTACAGATTAAAACCCTGGATGTGAATTTTCAGAATAGACCACTTCATTGGAGGTTAGCATTCCTAAACCTGAAAATATGGTTTTTGAAAGATTCATTTTTGATATTTTATATCAATAAATAAGTCCTAATTTCATTCAAATAGCTCAAATAGCTAAAAGTGAAGTCAGGTTGAGAGTTATTTACTCAACAATCAACAAATCAAAATGCCACAGCTATTCGATAAACTCAATAATGCAACGCTGATTATCAAATATTTAATATGCCGAATAATATACCAAATAAAATGTCCGACTTAGAAACTGTCAGCAGTGCTGTGGCAAATCTCTACAACACTTATCCATTTCCCCCAGAACCTTTATTAGATGAGCCACCTCCAGGCTATAATTGGCGCTGGAAGTGGCAGTCAGCCTACAATTTTTGTACCAGACAAAAACCTCAAACCGAAAATGTGAGAATTTTAGACGCTGGTTGTGGTACTGGTGTCAGTACAGAATATTTAGTTCACCTGAACCCCGAAGCAACTGTTATAGGAATTGATTTAAGTCCTGGTGCTCTAAAAATCGCTAAAGAGCGCTGTCAACGTTCTGGTGCAGACCGTGTAGAATTTCATAATTTAAGTTTATTTGATGTAGAACAAATTGAAGGGGAATTTGATCTAATTAATTGTGTAGGAGTCCTGCATCACACCCCAGACCCGATTGGTGGTATTCAAGCTTTAGCAAAAAAATTAGCCCCTGGTGGTTTATTACATATTTTTGTATACGCAGAATTGGGACGCTGGGAAATTCAACTGATGCAAAAAGCGATCGCAATGCTGCAAGGGGATAAAAAAGGTGATTATCGTGATGGTGTAAAGGTAGGAAGGGAAATTTTCGCTTCATTACCCGAAACTAATCGTATCCTAAAACGAGATAAGGAAAGATGGGCTTTAGAAAATCATCAAGATGAATGTTTTGCTGATATGTATGTTCATCCCCAAGAAATTGACTATAACGTAGAAACCTTATTTGAATTAATTGATGCTTCTGGTTTGGATTTTGTGGGATTTTCCAACCCAGCATACTGGGATTTAGAAAGACTTTTGGGTAAAACGGATGATGTCATAGGAAGAGCAAAAGAATTAAGTGAGCGTCAACGTTATCGTTTAATAGAGTTACTAGACCCAGAAATTACTCACTACGAATTTTTCCTTAGTCGTCCTCCTTTAAACAAAGCAGATTGGAGTAATGATGAAGCTTTACTTGCAGCAATCCCGGAATTAAATCCTTGTATTGAAGGCTTTCCTAGCAAATCTTTCTTTGACCCAGATTATAGAATTGTGAATTTATCAGATGCCGAATTTGAGTTTATGCAAGCTTGTAATGGGAAATTAACAGTAAAGGAAATTTTCAATCAACTCAATCTAGATTTGTCTGCTGTGAGAAAACTCCAGAAACAGCAGCTTGTAATACTACGAAGAACTTAATCCATTCATAAATGAGGTTGAATTTTATCTTGATAGCTGATAAATGATGGATGAGTAACAAGCACAAATGACGACTGTTAACCCTGTGCCAATCAAAAAGAAAATGACAAGAAAACCAGATTAGAGGTAAAATATATTGTGAGAGATTTTTCCCTTCTGGTATCTCTACCTCTCTGCACGCCAATTCTTATTACAAGTGTGGATAAAACACAAGTTCTCTTCTTTGTCATCCGTAAATCCACTTATTGTACATTTAAGGTGTTTGCTTATTAGACTACAGATTTTTATTCAAATCTTTTGAATGATAAGGCTAAGAACCTTTATTTATCATTGTTTGGTCGTAATAAGTTTATTGCTTTTTTCTAAAGTATTGTTACCCAATCGTGATATGATTCAACTGATTGCCTAGAGCAGTCAACATCACCCACTGTAATGGTTTCAAGTCCCGTGAGCTTGTCAGACGAAATAACACAATCCACTCCGACAACACAACAGGATGCTCAATCTGGCTCTGGGAATATAGAGTCAGGTAATCCCATGCAAGAGTTTTATCAACTCTACAAAGAGTTGTTAATGATAACTTTTGTATTGACAGGGATTATATTCGTCTCTGTATGGATTTCTTATTCTTTAAATATTGCCGCTAATTATTTACTGGGGGCAGTCACAGGATTAGTCTATTTGAGAATGTTGGCAAAAGATGTTGAGCGTTTGGGTAATGGAAAACAACAGTTGAGTAAAACTCGATTGGCATTACTTGTAATATTAATTCTGCTAGCTTCGCAGTGGAATCAATTGCAAATACTGCCTATATTTCTGGGATTTCTTACTTATAAAGCGACATTGATGCTCTATGTAGTTCGGATGGCATTTAATTCTGATAAGTAATCGCGTGGAATTATTGCCAAACATCATTCCTCTTCTCCAGTTAAGATTGGAGGAATATTTGATAGGACGGAAAAATGCTGGATTTGCTGAACGTTTTCAATTCCTCTCCTTTAGCGGAATTGGAAGTGGGAAAACATTTGTACTGGCAAATAGGTAACTTAAAGCTCCATGGACAGGTCTTTATTACCTCCTGGTTTGTAATTGGTTTGCTAGTGATTGTTTCTATCGCAGCAAGCAGTAGTGTTAAACGAATTCCCAGTGGTATTCAAAATTTGATGGAATACGCTCTGGAATTTATTCGGGATTTAGCTAAAAACCAGATAGGTGAGAAAGAGTATCGTCCGTGGGTGCCTTTTGTCGGCACTTTGTTTTTGTTCATTTTTGTGTCAAATTGGTCAGGGGCACTTGTTCCTTTTAGGTTAATTCATTTACCAGAAGGAGAACTTGGTGCACCAACTAGTGATATCAATACAACAGTTGCCTTAGCATTGTTAACATCCTTGGCGTATTTTTATGCTGGATTTAGCAAGAAAGGATTAGGTTATTTTGGTAATTATGTTCAGCCAGTGGCTTTCATGTTGCCCTTCAAGATAATTGAAGATTTTACAAAACCTCTTTCCCTAAGCTTCCGTTTATTCGGTAATATTTTGGCAGATGAACTAGTAGTTGGAGTATTGGTACTACTAGTGCCTTTATTCGTTCCACTTCCAGTAATGGCTTTGGGATTATTTACTAGCGCCATTCAGGCACTAATCTTCGCCACCTTGGCTGCGGCTTACATTGGTGAAGCAATGGAAGAACACCATGAGTAGCACAGATTGAGGAAGACTAGTTAGTTGAATAAATTAGTTGAATAAATCCTCAATCAATATAAATCCTTTTTTGTATGTCCTGAAAATCGAGAATGTCCAAAAGCAGACTTGTGAAAGACATGACAAACTAAGGTAAACAACATCGACAAATACGCCTTTGTAATTAGACTCAATTAGAGTAAGGAAAGAAAATTATGGATCCATTAGTTAGTGCTGCTTCTGTATTGGCTGCTGCTTTGGCTGTAGGTTTGGCTGCAATCGGTCCTGGAATCGGTCAAGGTAATGCCGCAGGACAAGCTGTAGAAGGTATTGCACGTCAGCCAGAAGCTGAAGGAAAAATTCGCGGTACATTGCTACTAAGTTTGGCGTTCATGGAAGCGCTAACCATCTATGGTTTGGTTGTAGCGCTAGTATTACTGTTTGCTAACCCCTTCTCATAATCAATTGCAGCAGTCTAAGTATTGAGTATTGTAAGGAGTTAGGAGTTAGAAGTCTCAGGACTTGTAGCTCATAACTCTCTTGCAACTCAAGACTCTAGCCTTAAAATTTTAATCGCACTGACTCAGTATTAACTAACGTATTAAGTAACTAAGCATTAGTTTTTTACAGTGCTAAATTTAAGGTCAATTGTGAGGCTAAGTATACAAGTAGGAAAAAGCAAACATGATACACGGAACCGTCTTATTGGCTGTAGAAGAAGTTGCCAAAGAGGGGGGGCTATTTGATCTGGATGCGACTTTGCCTTTGATGGCAATCCAGTTTTTGCTTTTAGCCTTAATTCTAAATGCGACTTTTTATAAGCCTCTGGGTAAAGCTATTGACGAGCGAAACGAGTATGTTCGCAACAATCAATTAACAGCACAAGAGAATCTTGCAAAAGTTGAAAAGCTGGCTATTCAGTATGAAGATGAATTAGCAGGTGCCAGAAGACAAGCACAGACAGTAATTGCCGAAGCTCAGGCAGAAGCTGACAAAGTCGCTGCTGAAAATATTGCTGCTGCTCAAAAAGAAGCACAAGCCCAAAGAGAGCAAGCTGCCAAAGAAATTGAGCAGCAAAAGCAAGAAGCGATGAATGCTTTAGATCAGGAAGTGGACGCGCTGAGTCGTCAGATATTGGAGAAACTTTTAGGTTCTGACTTAATAGGACAGCGCTAAAGAACCCGAAAAGTCATCCGTGCTTTGATTAAGAGAAAATTTGCTGTCGCAATCTCCAAAAGATACGCGATAACGAAATATTGAGAAGCCTTGCAGCATATAGTGGATGAGAAAATATGGGGACTTTTTTACTGTTGGCAGCCTCAGCTGCCGCAGGTGAATTAGCAGAAACGGCAGGAGAGAGTGGTTTTGGTATAAATACTGATATTTTAGACACCAATATCATAAACCTTGCCATTATTATTACCGTACTGATAGTTTTTGGACGTAAAGCTTTGGGTGGTAAGCTTGAAGAACGTCGTCTGAAAATTGAAACAGCAATAAAAAATGCCGAACAGCGTGCTAGCGAAGCTCAAAAAGCGATCGCCGAACAGCAACAAAAGTTAGCACAAGCCCAAACTGAGGCACAAAGCATTAGAGAAGCGGCAAGCGAAAACGCCAAGAAAGCCAAAGAAGCAATTTTGGCTGAAGCTGCTACTGATGTGGAACGCATGAAGCAAACAGCAGCAGCAGATATGAGTACAGAGCGCGATAAAGCGATCGCTCAGTTGCGAGAAAGAGTGGTTGCTTCTGCATTAGAAAAAGCAGAATCAGAACTTCGTACTAACGTTGCTGACGATGCACAGCATACTTTAGTAGACCGCAGTATTGCGCTGATGGGAGGTTAGAGATGGCAGGTAAAATGGGAACATCCGAAATCGCTCAGCCTTATGCATCAGCTTTAATGTCATTAGCCAAATCGAATAACTTAACTGAAGAATTTGGTCAAAATGTGCGTTCTTTATTAGCTTTAGTCAAAGAGAGCGAAGAACTACGTAACTTTTTTGCCAATCCTTTTGTTGAGATGGAAGATAAAAAGGCAGTTTTAGGTAAAGTTGTTGGTGACGATACTAATGCCTACTTTCGTAACTTTTTGATGCTGTTAGTAGACAGACGGCGAATTATGTGGATAGAAGATATCTGTCAACAATATTTAGCCCTGCTGCGACAAATGAATCAGATATCCTTAGCGGAAGTAATTTCTGCTATACCTTTGTCTGAAGAGCAGCAGCAGTCTATTAAAGACAAAGTTAAAGCTATGACAAGCGCTCGCGAAGTTGAGTTAGAAACCAGCATCGATAAAGATATTATTGGTGGTGTGATTATTAAAGTAGGTTCTCAGGTAATTGATGGGAGCCTTAAGGGTCAACTACGCCGTTTATCTTTACGCCTCAATAGTGTTTGAAAAATTAGGGGTTAGGAATTAAGGGTTAGGAGTTAGGAGTTAGGAGTTGTGAAATATAAATGAAATAAAAATGATTTTAAATTCATAACTCAATATTACTCTTATCATAACTTTAAATTATCTTTTAGTTCTTGACTTCAAATTTTTAGCTTCACCTCAAGCTGCATATTTGATGGCAGTAATAGATGTAGGGAAAAGATTTTAATCTTGTGTACCCTTCTAATTAACGAAGGAAAGCTAAAAATTTCCAGTCTACAATTTAAGACAATGAAGTTATGCCCTTTTATTAATTACTCTTAATTCCTAACTTTTAACTCAAAATACTCACCGTTACTCCGCCGTGTAGAGATATAGGATACGGTAATTAGCGTTCCCCGGTCAGTAAGTTTTAATTCTTTACGTATTGAAAACAAAGAAGGAAAATAATGGCAATCAGTATTAGACCTGACGAAATTAGTAGCATTATTCAACAGCAGGTAGAACAGTACGACCAGCAAGTAAAGGTTGCAAATGTTGGAACCGTACTTTCAGTAGGTGATGGTATCGCTCGTATTTATGGTCTAGAGAAGGCTATGGCGGGCGAACTACTAGAATTTGAAGATGGTACCATTGGTGTCGCTCTTAACTTGGAAGAAGACAACGTTGGTGCGGTACTTATGGGTGAAGGTCGCAACATCCAAGAAGGTAGTACCGTAACTGCAACCGCTCGAATTGCCCAGATTCCGGTTGGTGAAGCTCTAGTTGGTAGAGTTGTAGACGGTTTGGGTAGAGCGATTGACGGTAAGGGAGAAATTCAGTCCAGCGAGACTCGCTTGATTGAATCTCCTGCACCTGGTATTGTTGCTCGTCGTTCCGTACACGAACCCATGCAGACAGGTATTACCGCTATCGATGCGATGATTCCTGTGGGAAGAGGACAGCGAGAGTTAATTATTGGCGATCGCCAAACTGGTAAAACAGCGATCGCAATTGACACCATCATCAACCAGAAGGAAGAAGATGTAGTTTGTGTTTACGTTGCAATTGGTCAAAAGGCATCCACCGTTGCAAACGTAGTGCAGACATTGCAAGACAAGGGTGCAATGGATTACACCGTAGTTGTGGCAGCAAATGCTTCTGACCCTGCAACTCTTCAGTATCTATCTCCTTACACTGGTGCTTCTATTGCCGAGTACTTTATGTACAACGGTAAAGCAACTTTAATTATCTATGACGATCTTTCCAAGCAAGCTGCTGCTTATCGTCAAATGTCCTTGCTACTACGTCGTCCACCCGGTCGTGAAGCTTATCCTGGAGACGTTTTCTATCTCCACTCTCGTTTGTTGGAAAGAGCAGCTAAACTCAGCGATGAGTTGGGTAAAGGTAGCATGACCGCTCTACCAATCATTGAAACCCAAGCTGGTGACGTATCCGCTTACATTCCTACCAACGTAATTTCCATTACCGACGGTCAGATTTTCCTATCTGCTGACTTATTCAACGCTGGTATTCGTCCTGCGATTAACCCCGGTATTTCCGTATCCCGTGTGGGTTCAGCAGCACAAACTAAGGCAATGAAAAAAGTAGCTGGTAAACTGAAGTTAGAATTAGCACAGTTTGACGAATTGCAGGCATTCTCTCAGTTTGCTTCTGATTTAGATAAAGCTACTCAAGACCAATTGGCTAGAGGTGTGCGTCTGCGGGAACTTCTCAAACAGCCTCAAAATTCTCCCCTTTCCGTATACGAGCAAGTAGCTGTTCTTTATGCAGGTCTAAACGGTTACTTAGCGGAAGTACCTGTAGATAAAGTTACTGAATTTGCTCAAGGCTTGCGTGATTATCTCAAGAATAATAAACCAGAGTATAAGCAAGGCGTACAAAGCACTAAAGTCTTGGGAGAATCTGAAGAAACTGCTCTCAAAGCAGCTTTGGAAGATTACAAAAAGACATTCCTTGCCACAGTTTAATTAAAAACAGAAGTCCGAAATCGAAGTTACACCATCATTATATGACGGTGTAACTTTAACCAGTATTTTTTGGATAAATTATCTCTTTCTGACTTCTAATTTCTGAGTGCTTTATTATTGAAAAATCATGGCTAACCTCAAAGCAATACGCGATCGCATTAAATCGGTTAAAAATACCAAAAAAATTACAGAAGCTATGCGTTTGGTCGCTGCGGCAAGAGTTCGTCGTGCCCAAGAGCAGGTGACTTCTACTCGTCCCTTCGCTGACCGTTTAGCCCAGGTTCTCTACGGTTTACAAACCCGCTTACGGTTTGAAGATGCAGACTTACCACTGTTAAAAAAGCGTCCAGTTAAATCAGTAGGTTTACTAGTAGTCTCTGGGGATAGAGGCTTATGCGGTGGTTACAATAACAACGTCATTAAGCGGGCTGAAAATCGCATTAAAGAGCTCAAAGCAGAAGGGGTTAACTATAAGTTAGTTCTAGTTGGGCGTAAAGCAGTCCAGTATTTCCAGCGTCGGGAAGCACCCATTGAGGCTAGCTATTCTGGTTTGGAACAGATTCCTACGGCTGAGGAAGCAAGTAAAATTTCCGATGAATTGCTTTCTTTGTTTTTATCAGAGAGTGTAGACAGAATTGAACTTATTTATACTAAGTTTGTTTCTCTGGTAAGTTCTCGTCCTGTAGTTCAAACCCTACTTCCTCTAGACCCACAGGGTTTGGAAGCAGCAGATGATGAAATATTCCGTTTAACTACTCGTGGTGGAGAGTTTGAAGTTGCAAGAGAAAAAGTTGCGACTCAAGCACGTCCATTACCACGGGACATGATTTTTGAGCAAGACCCAGTACAAATTTTAGATTCACTCTTACCACTGTACTTAAGTAACCAATTACTGCGATCGCTCCAAGAGTCAGCAGCTAGTGAGTTAGCTGCACGAATGACTGCGATGAGCAATGCTAGCGATAATGCTAGTCAGTTGATTGGTACTTTGACTTTGTCATACAACAAAGCACGTCAAGCTGCAATTACCCAAGAAATTCTTGAGGTTGTCGGTGGTGCAGAAGCGTTGAATTAGGTTTAAGTTAGATTTAAGTTAGATTTGAACTAAATTTGAACTAAATTTGAACTCAGTAATATTAAATTCATCGGTCGGAAATCAAGAGTAGCTAATTGTTTAGTTTTAGAGACTAACAGTTAGCTATTTTTGTCTTATATTAATTTGTATGAATTTTATAACAATTTAAACAAAAATGTGCTGCCATAGGCACAAGAAAAAGTAAATTTATGAATAATAGCAAACTAGAAACCTGGGAGAATAAAGTCCTACAAAATTACCTTGACGGTACACTTCTTAAAGAAATTCCAGCTTCTCGAAAGAAACGTTTTGTTATCCTCAAGTGGTTAGTGGCTAAATTTGAGTTAGATGTGACCTATACAGAGCGTCAAGTCGCTTCGCTCCAATTCCTGCATACCCTTCGGGAACGTTTTCAACGAACAAAATTCAAAATTCAAATCAGTGGGGGCTTGTACCCGAAATTAATTAATTCAAAATTTTTGAATTCTTCAAAATGGTTAACTCATTTTTTTATAATAATTAGACTCTAAAAAGGTTTTTAAAAACTTCTAATTGTGTTTTTAAGTATCTTGATTCATTAAATTTATCCCAACTAATATGACCTAAAATATGTAGACATTAAAGCAAATAGCGAACAGGAAAGCAGCAAATTATTTAATTTTTAGCTGCTTTTCATCGCACCATAGACGGATATGGAGTTGGTCTAAACTAGCCCTATTTAATCTGATTGTGAGGGAAAAATACAGCAGGTGAAAGATGGAACATTTCTGCACTCTTTTGAATATGCTCAACCGTCATACTTCGTTTTCCTTTGAGTACATCAGAAACAATAGACTCAGTTTTAAAAATAGGAATTAAATCTTTTTGCTTTAAGTTTAATTCCACCATTAAAGCTTTGATAAGCTCTACTCCATAAATATCTGGAACTAAGTCTTGTTTTTCTTCGTATTCTTCAATCAACATTCCTAGTAGATATAAGTAATCCTCTTCATCTTCTGTTAGTTTTTCTTTATCAAGCAAACTATCAACAATATTTTGAACTTTTTCTAAGTCTTCTTCAGTCTTTATAAGACGTGGAGGAAAAGATATAAGTAAGTTTGTGTAGGTATTTTGAGTATATGACATTTGCGATTTATTTATTGTTTTTCAAGAGAAAGAAGAATTGTATAATACAAACTTCTTTCTCTTTTTTGATAATGTCAGCTAGTATTAGCTATCAAACCATTCGTCATTTTTCCGTTTCTCTTTGTCGTATTCTGCCTGAGTTAGGAAGTTACGTATAAATATAATTCCTTTTTTATAGTCTATAAAAACTATTAATCTATAATTATTGCCTCCGATATTAAAGACAACGAAGTTTTTAACTCTGTCAGGTGAGAATAGAGAATTTTCTTGTAAGTCAGCAAAACTATTCCAATTCTCTGACTTCACAATTTTAGTCCAAGCTTTTATACCTGCTTCAGCATCAGAATATTTTTCATAAGCTTCCTTAAGTCTAGTTTGTGAAATAATTCGCATTTATAAAGTATTGCTTTATTTATTAATTTATTTATTAATTTATTAAAAAAAACATAGTATAAATTCTTTTAAATTGAGTGAACTCTAAAAATAGCTATCGGCAATATGAAGAATTGCGATATCTAATCATCTTAGCGAATTGCGAAGTTGCTTGCAAGCGCTTAATCAAGCTATCTGGACGATAAAATATCTCGTTACTACAGAAACATTTACTTGTGTAGGTGCTGAGATGTCTCTTATGAGAGTTTTCCATTTATCCAGAACACTCTAAATAAATTTTTTACGTGATTATTGAGTGGAATGTTCTCTCAAAGGGTTGTCCTAAAGACTAGTAATCTCAAAGCCTTATTTTTGCTTACGAGTGCGTAAATTCTATTAGTATTTAAAAGTAATTATAGGTGTGGAAAATACGGTGTGTTTCGGTAGATTTTTAATAGCTTTAATGTAGATAGATACAATATCAGATTTTATACTGAATAAATGAAAAGGCAGTAAAAATATTTGTAACTATAAATCATTCAAAAATACTCATTTCAGTACTTTTAATGCGATACAGGATGAGTTTTTAAAAGCTTAAGTAAAGATGCAGTAATTAATCTTGTCAGTCTTATTTTTTATGGGTTATTACTTAGATACGCACTACCGAAAGGATAATAGAAATGTCTAACAAATTATCTAATAAATTATCTGCAAAACTAGTAATGACCGCAATTGGAGCTTCAGTATTATCTGGAATAACAGGAGCAGATTCTGCTTTTGCAAAAACCACTCTTTTACAAGACAATTTTGACAACGAAAATAATGGAGAAATACAGGGAGATTACGATAACTTAGAGAATTGGAATGTTACTGATGGAAGCGTTGATTTAATTGGTAATGGTGCATTTGGTTTTAACTCAGATAACGGAATGTACTTGGATTTAGACGGTTCTCAATATAATGCAGGTAGAATCGAAACTAAGGGAGAATATTCATTCAATGTTGGTGAAATCATTGAACTGAAATTTGATTTCTTAGGTAGAAATGATTATGAGGATTCCTATAAAGGAAATGATCAAGTTACTGTTTCATTAGGAAGTCTGTTTGAGGAAACATTTTCTGCTGATGAGTTGGGTATAACTGGTAAAGGACCAGTAGTACCAATTAAACGTACTATCAAAGTTGAGTCACCAACTACAGCAAAGTTAGTATTTGACCATGCAGGTGGAGATTTCGGTGGATTACTTTTAGATAATGTAGAATTGAGTGTTATCCCAAATAATATTACTGAGACTGAGTCAGTACCCGAACCTGCTTCTATGTTAGGTCTACTCGCTGTTGGTGTTGCTGGTTCTGTTTCTCTTAAGCGTAAAAAGCACTAACTAATAAATGGGTAGACAAAACTATTTGTATATGTATTAATTTAGTCACACGTATAACTATATTTATCTTCTTTACCATCTTTTGTCTTTTACCCACATTCACAAAATGTTAAATTAATTCTGCCCAGGTACTTATGCAGCTATTCATTTGCTCGGAAGCTGATGGGTAAAATTTCATACCAAGTCTGATAGTATCAGAATTATATATTTTTTAACGTGGAGGAAAGAAGAATAAAGCGTAAAGGGACACAAAGTTTTTTAACTTATATATCGAATAATTCCAATGTAAACGGAAAAGATATTAAACCTAAAACTTTAAACACTAAAACTTCAAATATAAGTATTTTTTAACTTGATATACTGCTGGCTTGATTAATAAGATTATTCATCTTTTCTGTATTTGCTAACAGGTCTGAAAACTGATTATAAATATATTTATCATGTCTAACTTGGACAATTTTATTTTCCAGTGCTTCACTTGATAAGACCAGAATTAATAAAGGTTTCCATAACACTTGTGATTTCCCCGTAACCTTTACATGAGTAATCATCCTTTCATCTTCATTTTGATTTATTTCTAATCCTGAATCTTCAATCAGTTGCTGAACTTTTTTAACTTTTAAATTACTCAATTTGGGAATTCTTACTTTTAAAGAAATGATATCTTCAAGATTTGGTAATTCGGGAGTTTTTATTTCTAAAGCTGTCTGATGAAGGCTGATTTTTTTCTCTAAAGGTTCTGTAATTGCATAGATTGTTTGATATTCTGGTTCTTCTGAAATAATTCCTTGCTCATAGCAATCTTTTCCTTGGGGAGTAATATGAATTAACTCAGAGTCATCAATACTGATATGACCTAAATTAGATAGATGAGCGATCGCATTTTGAACAAATATCGTATCTAAACCAAGAACTTTGGATAACTCTTTAAGGGTTGGTGGTGGATTAAAATCGGTTGTAGCACGGAGAATGAACTCTTCGAGTAAATTTAGTTTACGGGTCTGAGCGATCGCAATTTCGATGGGTGTTTGTTTTATTGGATAGCGAAATTCACCAGCAAATACAGCTAAGAATCCGGGATTTTCTTTTTCTACGGTTTTAACTAATTTTTCAAAGCGTTTATCTATTGGTGTTGGTGATATTTCTGCTTCGGTTTGTTTAGATTTGGTTTGTTTTGGTTTAACATTAGGCATACTTTATAAAAGTTAATAAATAAAGCTGATGGTACGTTAGTACTTACTATAAGCGATCGCAGTCCTATTTTGTCCAATAAATATTTTTATATTACCTAAGCAGAGTATCTACCAACTATACGAAGCAAAATTTTAACATACATATTAAAACCATAAATGCAAACTCGGCAATCTGGAGTAACGGACATCGCAATATCCAAGGGATGACCTTTGATTTAGTTAATAATAGATTGTGGTCAATCGCTACGCTCCAATTCAAAATTAGTAATTCAAAATTATTATTCTTCTCTTAAATAATTCTTACTTCTTACTCATTACTTCTAACTCCTTACTTGACCCCCACAGATATAATAACTGTTTAACCGGACATCATATAAACCTTGATTTAAATATCAAAACTCTCTACATCAATAAATCCTTGATATTTCTCAACAACTTTTGCGACCTCTTGATACATTTTTCCAACTTTCCCGGATTGTTGAGTAAATAGGTCATGACACCCAACTATTATTAACATCTCTTGAGCGCGAGAAAAAGCTACATTAACCCGTTCTGGAGCTTTTGCAAAACCGATGTCTCTCCGGTTATTATTACAAACCGTACTGACAATAATAATCGGTCGTTCCATTCCTTGAAAGATGTCTACGGTACCAGTACGAATATTTAAGGAAGTAAATTTAGATGAGTTGATAGTATCCTTAATTAATCTTAACTGTGCGCCATAAAATGTAATAATACCAACTTCTTTTTTAGGTTCTCCAGATGCAACTTTTTCTGACCAAGTTTTATCTAATTGAGCGCAAATTTTTTCGATTATTTCTACTTCCTTGGGATTAAAACGGGATGTTCCTTCCTTTTGTTCGGAATAATCTTGATTTAATGGAGTTTTAAACCAGAATAAATGTTGATTTTCAGGGATAATATCACTAGCTAAATTATGAGCACGTTGTTTATCGGGTTGAGGTAAACCACAGTTGAGTTTATTCTGATAAAACTGGTTGATTGCTCCCATAATTTGGGGATGCATTCTATATTGAGTGGTCAACATCCACTTAATTGCTTCCGGTGCTGATTCAAATAAAGTTTTAAATAAAGCTTCTTTAACAAAACTGAGTTCATCTTGAGTTGTACCCATTTCTTCCGCAATATCTTCGATGGTGTCATTCCTCAACATTGGCGGTAATTGTCGATGGTCACCAACTAATACTAGTTTCTTACCTTTGAGGGCAGGAATCAAGAGTTCTGGTGGAGTACATTTACTAACTTCATCAATTAAAACCACATCAAAATTCGGGAATTCCTTTACAAAATCCCCCTTTGCTGCTTGAACGCAGGTAATTCCGATGACATTGGAATTTTGCAGATATATTCGTTTTAATTCTGCCTCATCTTCAGGCGATCGCTGACGTAATTTTGCGATCCAATCTTGAGTAAAACTATCGTAGCGATTAATATTATCTTCGATTTTTGTGAGTTTTTCCTGCCAGGTTTGAAATTTTTCTTTAAATAGACTTAGATATTCAATATCTGTTAAGTTTCCTTGATAGGTATCTGATTTTAATTGCTCTGGTATTTCGTACCATACTTTTTCCCACCATTGTCGTTCTTGATTTAAACCCGATGATGCTGTTTCCTGTAGTTTGTAAGCGTTGAGTTCTAATTTCTTTTTAATATTTTCTAATTCTTGAGTAGCATTATTTTCGTCGCTTTGCAGTTTTTGAAAAAATGGATTTAGAGATTGATAAATATATTCTAATATCGCTACGGGTTGTAAATCCGGGGTTATTTCTAATAAACGTTCAATGCTTTTACCCCAAGTGTAAATTTGTGTAGAAAAGTTTTGAGGATTCTCCCAAATATATGATTGATTTTGTAAATACTCCTGACATAGCTGAGCGATACTATCTGGTAAATTTGGTTCTTTACTTAACTTTTCTAAAAACTTGATTGCTGAGCAAAGAGAAGAATTTGTTTCCTCTCGTGCAGTATCAATTTTATTTTGTAATTCGTCAAACTCTTGCTGAATATCTACTGTTTTACTTTTCTCTGTATCTAATTGGTGCTGTAAGCGTTGCAGACAGCTTTCTGTTTCGGTTTTGAGCGGTAAAATACATTCGCGAGCATTTTCTAAAATTATTTCTAACAACTCTGTAGCGATGAAATGCAGAGTAAAATCTAAATTAATCTCCTCCCAGGATGCACCATAGTTCACCTGCATTTTAGTCAAAAATTCCCCAGCCTCTGTAACTATAACCCGTCTTTGGTCTGGTTTAGCAGGAGAATAATTGATGAATCTTTTCGGATACTGTTGCCATTCTAGGCGATCGCTAGTTTTCAGTACAAAGGGTATTTGACTAAATATGCGGTGCATAAAGTCGCCAAATTTACAGGTTTTACCCCGGAGATTAATGCAGCCTTTTTCTAGTTCATAAATTAAAGCGGTTCTAACTTTCTGCCAATCTGGAAGGTAATCCACTTTCTCAACTTCGTAATCTGGGGGTAATAGTAGTCTTTGAGAACTAGTTGCAATTGTGACTAAACCCGAGGGTAAGTGTAAAAGCTTTTGATGGAAGGGTGTACCATTGTAAAAGCAATCTTTGATTACCTGTTGAATAATTTTATTAGCCTTGGATTTCCATTCCTTGATTGCGCTGATAATAAAATCTATTTCGTTTTTTCGCTGTTGTTGACGGAGTATTCTTTTTTCTAATTCCTGCTGTTCTGTAAATACTCCATGATACTTTTGTTTAAGAGCCTTCATTTCTTGGGATGAATGCTCGAAATTCTGTACCTTTTTCCCTACTTCTGAAATTGCATCGATAGTTTTGTTAGTAGCTTTTAATAATTTACGATATTTCTCAACTTCCGGAGCAACCCTATTTTGTATCCAATCAGCTAAAGCGAAAGCACCACCATCAGGACGGGTCATTCCCAGTTTACCCGCATCATGAACAGCCGTGCGGACATTTTTCAAAAATGCTTCTACCTTTTCATCCCCCACAGTGTAAGGTTGTAAAAGTGGTAAAAATTCCGCAATATCTGGTTCACTCCAATTAACATCAGGTACACAATCCAATACATTGGTTAATTTTTCCAACAATGGTTCTAAATCCCCAATTTCAGCCCTTGCATCTTGTTGAATTGTTTCTTGCTTCTGATAGCTAGCTTCCAAATGTACCTGAGTATCCCTCCACTCCTTTTGTTCTATCGCAAATTCTTCCTCTATTTGCAAATACTTTTCAAATCGCTGTTGATGGGGAACCAGCTTTTTTAAAACCCTTACCGTTTCTTGACGCTGTCTAATTTTTAACTCACAATCATCCGCCGTATCCTTCAACCACTTACTAATAACATTATCTTCTAAAAATACCTGTCCTTCCTCACCAACCTTATCCTCCTTCCCCCTCCGGAGAGCACGAATCACCGGATTATGCTGTAACCGACTCAAAGCATTATCTACCGCCAAATTCGCTTGAGAAGCAATTAAAGTCTTGCCACCCCGCAAAGCAATCTGATAGCAAATCTCCGCAATTACCGTAGTCTTTCCAGTACCAGGAGGTCCTTGAATTAACACCAAATCCGGAGCTGCAAGTACCGCTTCCACTGCCGCTTTTTGGTCGGGATTTGCTTTACGATTAAGTAAACTACTCTTCTTTAATTCAATAACTTTCTTGGGACTTCTAGCTTGAGAAGCATCAAACAGAAACTTAGCCAAATAAGGATTTTGCGCTCTCCCCATCTGTAAACTTTCCAAAGCCTTCTTCTTGCGATTAATCTGATGAAGATCCCCAATAGCTTCAAAATACAAAAATCCTTTATCTGGTAAACTATACTTCTTAGCTGCAATATCATCAAACAAATCATCATTGAGCAGAATCTTCACCTTATTAGCCTGACGATGAATATCTGCAACCATACCCAACTTTTCCGTATTGCGTCTGCTGAGAATATCGCTAACACAATCAGCCAACATCAAATCTTCATTGCGAATATTTCTCAACTTACTCCAAAACTCATCCTCAGATAAAGGACGCTCAACCGAACCATCCAAAGTCGCGTTCTGCGGATTCACCTCAAAAGTAACATATCGGGGATTTCTCCCCACATCATAACCCCCAAAACTCACGCAAAACTGACGAGCTTGAGCAATACGCTCCTCAATACTTAGAAAAGTCTGCCAAACCTGTAACTGCTCACTATTTGGAATATGGCGATCGCACCAAAAAGGTAAAGTCTTCACCCGTGCAACAGCAGACATCGGCACATCAATTTGATAATCTGGAACTAAACGTAAATAAAACGGTTTAGTAAAACCATCTCCCTTACCCCTAGCCAAATCAACCAATCTTCCATCCAATAACCCTAAACCACCACCAGTATTATGAGGATTAACAGTCGCTCTTAACCATAAAGTCCGACCCAACTTCTGTAACCCATCAGGTAAAACACAATCAGTATCAGTCGCAACAGTTAACTCCCATATCTCCTGATTCGGATACTTCTGATTGATTTCCCGACGACGTAAATAGTAAACCAGCGCAGACTTCCCCGTAAGCTCAGAAATAATCCCTTCCGCTTGTTCCTCCCTTAAAGAACCCCTAGGCGACTTATAATTAGGAACATCAGCAATCAAATTCTTAATCGCGCGATCGCCTAAAAATTGATATCCCCAAATCTCCGAATCCTTATTACCCCTACCTGCAATATTAGAATTGACTGGTGATACTACCATAAAGTCCAAAAGCGCTAATGTTACTCGTCTAGACAAACATTTTCAACTACTTTTTTTCAACTACTTTTTTTATAAAAGAGGAAAACTTGTTATATGTATATCATTACCCTTGCAGAACAAATGTACTGAGAAATACAAGGCTTTCCCTACTTTAATATTATGTCAAAAAGTTAAACTTTATAGTGGGATTGATAATAGTGCGATCGCTTACAGCAGGTGCTAACGCACCATCGCTTCGCGCAACCCTCTTAGGGTTATCGTTAGTAGGCAGGTGCTAACCCATCATCGCTAACTAATTTTAAGATGATTTATGAAAACAATTTTACCAATTATCAGGACGTAAAGCTTACGCCCCCTACAATACCTAGAATTTTGATGTCCGAAGGACACGCTTCGCGAACAATAATCAAACCGGAGTCCGATATAAGCGTTCCCTATCATCAATCACCCATTAACAACTACCATACAAATACTTTCAACTCAAATTTTCCAATCAACATCAACCAACCGGGAGAAAGATTCTGTGGTAAAAATTAAATGTGGGGATATAAAATTTTCCCATGTAGAAGCCGTTATTTTTGATAAAAACGGTACCTTAGAAGATTCAGAAGACTACTTGCGTAAATTAGCTCAAAAAAGTGCCCGTCTCCTCGATGCGCAGGTTCCAGGAATCGGAGAACCATTACTAATGGCATTTGGTGTCAATGGAAACACCTTCGACTTAGCAGGATTAATCGCAGTTGCAAGTCGTCAAGAAACAGAAATCGCAGCAGCAGCATATATAGCCGAAACAGGTAAAGGATGGATTGATTCCCTCAATATAGCCCGTCAAGCACTCGATGAAGCAGAAACATACATGGGTACAACTCCCTCACCTCTATTCCCCGGTTCCTTAGAAATATTACAAAAGCTATCAGATAAAGGATTGAAACTAGGTATACTCTCCGCAGCTACCACCAATGAAGTCAAAGAATTCGTCAAATTTCATCAATTAAACAAATATTTTCAATTAGAAATGGGAGTAGATGGAGAATACTTCAAACCAGACCCAAAATTATTTATTCAAGCATGTCAAACCTTAGGGACAGAACCAAGTCAGACATTAATGGTAGGTGATTCCGTCGGCGATATGCAAATGGGAAAAAACGCTCAAGCAAAAGGTTGTATTGGAATTACCTGGACGAATCGCTTAGACCATGTCAAAGGTGCAGATGTAATAATTAATAAATTAGATGAAATTCAGATTTTAGATTAATTTTGTAATAAATAATGGGTGAATTCGCGCGGATGGTAAGGTGTTTTGTGGATACATCTATTTTTTTGCCTGTAACTCTTGCCCTGAGAGGATTTACCAGATTATTTCGCAAAAAGGCATCCGCGCAAACGATGAAAGTCTTGCAATCAAAGGATTTCAGCATTTTTTTTAATTCCCCATCTTGACAACCCGATGCCTAAAACGGTACTTTTATTTTCATCCGCGAAATTGCACCTTGAAAACTGAATATAGTAAGCTTTCTAGATATAGGCAGTTAAAATTAACCTTAATCCCTCTTAGGGATTGAAACGTGTTCTACAAAAAGGTGGTGCGTTCCATCTGAAGTTAAAATTAACCTTAATCCCTCTTAGGGATTGAAACTCCAGTGCCCTCTTCTCCAGTGGGAAGATTTAATGCGTTAAAATTAACCTTAATCCCTCTTAGGGATTGAAACGCGAATGTCGTCGATTATGACGTTCATGGGATAAACGTTAAAATTAACCTTAATCCCTCTTAGGGATTGAAACTTCAAAAAAGTACCACAGCACCTCACCCCGACAGGTGAGGCAAGTTAAAATTAACCTTAATCCCTCTTAGGGATTGAAACTTAAAAAAGCTGTAGGTGCAACTTTTCCTGTTACAGTTAAAATTAACCTTAATCCCTCTTAGGGATTGAAACAGTATATTCTCGCAGTGGAAGCAAAGATAGTTGATAGGTTAAAATTAACCTTAATCCCTCTTAGGGATTGAAACTTGAAGGGATGAACTTAGATACGACAGACGCTAGGTTAAAATTAACCTTAATCCCTCTTAGGGATTGAAACCAGGAGTGGGAAAGATTTAATGTAAAGGTGTTAGAAATATTAAAATTAACTCTAATCCCTATCAGAAATTAAAACGCTTTCTCCTGCCAATTTCAGAATAGCGATCGCATTTGAAATCAATTCATAGTAATAAAATTTAGTAGTTATTGAAGTTATTTAAAATTTTGTAATGATTACGATAACCCCAAGGGGGTTGAGCGGAGCGATGGTGCGTTAGCACCCGCTGTAAGCGATCGCACAATTACTTAAAATATTTAAACGTAAATGCTACATATTATATTAAGAAAATATAATTTTATTATCCAGTTACCACCCCCTAGACCTCAGAAAACAACTTTGTCACCATTTCAGTTCGTGATGACACCTCCAGTTTCCGAAATATTCTCTTCAAAGCTTGTTTCACAGAATTTTGAGTAATCCATAACTTCTCACCAACTTCCGCATTAGTTAAACCCTTTGCGACTAAATCAGCAATTTCTAACTCCCGTTTAGTTAAAGGATGAGGTGAAAGAGATAGAGATTTTGGGGGTTGAGCACGAATTGCTGCAAGTTTAGCGGAAATGTGTAAACATAAAGCACTCAAATCAGCTAAATTATGAGCATCAAAAGCAGAAGCACCGCGAGAGCGAATAAAATTAAGTATTCCTACCAAACGTCCTTCATTAATAATCGGTCCACTCATCACATGAGCATGATCATCACGAGTACACAGTTTACCCCAGTCTCCCGAAGATAATAATAACTCTTCATGAGCCGGTGCATGACGTTCTATTACATAGCGTCCAACAGGATTACCTTTCAAACAAACTTCCGGAATAGATTTAATATTAATATCTTGAGCAGAATAATTATCTAGTAAATATAGACCCCAGCTTTGAACATCAAAATATTCACCAAGAGTATTCATTACAGCTTGCTGTAATTCTTTCTCATTAGTCGCTTTGGCAATTTCTTGAAAAATACAGTGTAGAATATTTTCCATGATTTTCTAAATGATTTTAATAAGTACTATTTTAGTAACTATTATTCTAATCAATTAGGACTTAAACACTATACAAATTAATAATATTATGCATTTAGGAATATACAGCAATTTTCAGGTAAGTGAAGCACATCCCATTTCCCGATTCGCTCTTGTGAAAAATTTTATTTCTATATTTGTGAGCAAATCATTTGTGACCAAATAGTTTGTACCTCATAAATCTGCAATAAACTGTATGTCGTAAAGAGTATTATCAATGATTATTTAGATGTTCCTCTGCAAGGATTTAGAATTTACAAATATTCAATAAATTTTGTTTATCCGAACCGTATTGAAAGTGTACCCACTTGAGGACTATCTTGACCTCAGAATTACATTTATCCTAATTAATAGCGGCAAGGTTAAGATCGCAATCTGTACATTAGGAGAAAACCATGACTGTAGCACAAACATCTGCTAGAGACTTAATGCGCTCTGCTTACGAAAATCGTTACACCTGGGATAAAAGCTTTCCTGGTTATACAGCAGACGTAACTTATAAATATGGTGAAAAAACTGTTACAGGTAAAGTTCGCGTCAACTCTAATCTCAAAGCAGAAGTATTCGACATCAAAGACGAAGAAGCAAACAAAGTAGTTAGTAATCAACTTTGGGAAATCGCAGTTCACCGAATTCGTCGTGAATTTGAAGATAGTCACGGTGAAAATACTTTTGCACTAGGTGAAACTGATAATACTGGTGCAGTAGAAATTTTGGTAGGTGGTAAGTCAAACGGAGACAAATATAAACTCCGCGATAATGAAGTTTGTATGGTTCACCGCAAAATCCACGGTGTGATCGTGACAATTCACACTTTTAGCAGTCACGATACCGGTGCTGGTTATCTTTCCCACCGTTATGATTCTGTTTATCATGATGCTCAGACTGGGGAAAAGAAAGGTGGTAGAAACATATTTGAAGACGAGTATGAAAAAGTAGGAGATTACTTCATTCTTAACCGTCGCGTAATTACTACCGAAGAAAACGATACTGCTTCCACTCAAGAAATCATTTTCTCCAATTTTGAAATGTTAGGCTAAATTCTAACATTTAGATAGAATTTCTCTATTTAATAAAAATCATTTTTTGTAGAACGATTAATTTTATCGGCTGAATATAGATATTTATAGATATTTATAGATATTTAACAGGTTGATAAAATTTTTGTTCTACAAACTTTATGATTGAGGTAAATAGGTAAAGAATATAGATTAAATAAAACACTCCCCCCTATTTTGGTTTTTTCTGATTTAACTATTCAATAGCAATACATAAATCAATTTAAATGACTAATTTAGATAATTGTATGGTTGTAAACTGATGACAACCACTAAGAACAAGTTAAGACACAGAAATTGATAATCTAAACTTGTGAGTGAAGTCAGAAACAGCAAAAATAATTATGACTACATATTTAGTAACGGGTGCAAATCGGGGTATTGGCTTAGAATATTGTCGTCAACTTAAATTGCAGGGTAACAATGTTATTGCTGTTTGTCGCTCAGTATCAGATGAACTCAAGGATTTAGATATACAAGTTGAAGCTGACATCGATATAACAATCGAGGAATCAGTTAATCGGTTAGTCAAGAAACTTGATGGTCAAACAATTGACGTCCTCATTAACAATGCTGGTATTGTAGAACGAGTAAACCTGAACAACTTAGATTTTGATAGCATTCGCAGACAATTTGAAGTTAATGCGATCGCTCCTTTACGTTTAACTCATGCTTTATTGAATAATTTAAAATCAGGTTCTAAGGTAATCATGATGACCAGTCGTATGGCTTCAATTGACGACAACACGTCCGGTGGTTCCTACGGTTACCGAATGTCGAAAGTCGCTATGTCAATGGCTGGAAAATCTTTATCTCACGATTTAAAGTCAAAAGGTATTTCTGTTGCTATTCTTCATCCTGGATTGGTAAAAACACGCATGACCAATTTTACTAATTCAGGAATTACTACCGAGGTTTCAGTTAGAGGGTTGTTAGCTCGGATTGATGAATTGAACTTGGATAATACAGGAACTTTTTGGCATTCTAATGGTGAAGTGTTGCCTTGGTAATAGTAGTATAGTACAAGGACTGCTTCTAAATTTAAGATTCCTGTGGTCATTAAATTATAATAATTTTTGTCTTCGTTTTCCTTCTATATACCATTTATACCATTGTTTCGCACTACGTACAGCTAAGAAAAGTAAAATTAAAGTAATCAGTCCTCCACTCAAAGGAGAATCAGTGGCAAAAAAAACTAAGACTATACATAGAGTATCTTGCATTACTACCGCCCATATAGGTAGACCTCGTAGACGGTAAAACCAGCCGACCTGTACTAACTGTAAAACTAGAGCTAGGGAACCACATACAACTGCAATTATGCAGGCAGGAATCGGGGTTGTAGAAGCCACAGCTAAACCCATAATAGCTCCCACCAAAGGACTAAATAAAAGTTCTACGGATTGTAAAAAGCGCTGTCCTAACATCTTTTTTGATGCGCATAATTCTACAAGAGACCAACTTGTTAACAGTCCTAAAAGTAAAGGTGGGGAAACATTAGATAAGAGGGGTACTTCTGACCAAGAGTTTCGTCCATGAATTAATCCAATTAAAAGTAGAGGTAAAGCAATCCTCATACCCGCAGCAGCAGATGCAGATAATGCAGCTAGTATCTCAAACATAAGAGTGTCTTAAATAACATCATTCAAGACTAATAAAATCAAACGAATGGGAGCCACAAGTGATTTTAAAGTCTTGGTGTACGGTTTTTGGTAGATGTTTTCGATAGATTCTTATATAAAGCTTACCCTGAATTTCTTTTATACACTCTATATTGATAAAATAAGTATATTTCAAGCATAATAATTGGAAAACAAAGTTCAATTTATTGCCCTATAGCAATCGGAAACAGTAGCTGTTAATCCACAAATGGTGTTGAGATTATTGAATTGAATTTATTTATTTAATTTATATTAATCTAGGACTTACGCATTGAAAGAAAAGTATATAAAAATAGAAGGTATAGTTCTCAAGGCTTTTAAATACATTCTTAGACCAGACCATCGCAATAAATCAAAGCGCGCTTTATAAAAGCCTGACACAACTTCAAAAGTTTGAAACACAAGATAATTCATTTCTACAACGCGTAATTTTTATAATCTTGAGCTGTAGCGAATTGAAGATAGTTATTCAATACTTAGATATTTGCAAAAAATAAAATGCAAAAACGTAGCAATGCTACGTCTTCACAAAACTCTACAAAAATTATAGACACATATCTTAATGTTTAATGAAAATTATTCATTACTCATTACTCACGACTCATTACCAATTATCCATAATCAAATTCCCAATCTTTGATAAACCTGTTCTAAATGTTGGAGATGATGTTGGGGGTCAAAACAAGCTTGAATTTCTTCTGGGGATAACTGTGAACTGACACGAGGGTCTTTACGAACTAACTCTTGAAAATTTCCTTCCGAATGATTCCAAGCAGTATGAGCATTTTCTTGAACAATCTTGTATGCTTCTTCGCGATTGATTCCTTTTTCTACTAAAGTTAATAAAACTCTTTGACTGAATACTACACCACCGTAGCAGTTCATATTCCTCGCCATATTTTCGGGATAAACTAGTAAATTTTCCATCAACTGGGTCATCTCAACCAACATAAAATGGGTGAGAATGCAAGCATCTGGTAGCATGATTCTCTCAACTGAACTGTGGGAAATGTCTCTTTCATGCCATAGTGCAACATTCTCAACAGCTGCTACAGCATAACTTCTCACCATTCGTGCCATACCAGTTAATCTTTCTGAACGAATAGGGTTACGTTTATGAGGCATTGCAGAAGAACCTTTCTGTCCTTTAGAGAAGTATTCTTCTACCTCCAACACATCGGTTTTTTGTAAATTACGAATTTCAACTGAAAATCGTTCAATTGATGCAGTCACCAAAGCTAATTGTTGCACAAAATCGGCGTGTCTATCTCTAGAAATAACCTGTGTAGACGCTGTATCTGCACTCAAACCAATTTTTTCGCAAGCGATCGCTTCTACTCTTGGTTCTATATTGGCATAGGTTCCCACAGCACCAGATATTTTACCAACAGCAATATTTTGACGTAATATTCTCAAACGCTCTTGATTGCGTAACATTTCCGCTAACCATCCAGCGAGTTTAAACCCAAAAGTAATAGGTTCAGCATGAATACCGTGAGAACGTCCAATCATCACAGTGTAGCGATGCTCTTTTGCTTTCTGACGAATTGCACCAATTAAATCCTGCACTCTGTGCAAGATGATGTCCAAGCTTGCTGTCATTTGCAGTGCTAAAGCAGTATCAAGAACATCAGAACTAGTCATTCCTAAATGAATATAGCGTCCAGCATCACCTACATATTCATTTACATTTGTCAGAAAGGCAATAACATCATGGCGGACTTCGGCTTCAATTTCTAAAATTCTCTTGGGGTCAAAATTTGCCTTTTCTTTAATTTCTTTGACCGCCGCTTTAGGAGTATAACCTAATTCCGCCTGTGCTTCACACACAGCAACTTCTACTTGTAACCAAGTTTGAAATTTGTAACTATCAGTCCATATGTTACCCATTTCGGGTAGAGTATAACGCTCGATCACAGTCCGCCATCAACTACAACCGTCATATTTTACATTTTACTGTCCTCATTTGTTGGATTATTTGAGATTTATGTCTTTTATAGGGTTATTTAGTCATGTTTTTAACAGTTTTTGAGTATCTAAATTTACTTACTGATAATATTATTGATTTATAAGTCATCAATAAATTTTTCCCACCCACCTACTTACACTATTTCTGTAACGCACCATTTATGAAAGTTTGGTGCGTTACTCATCCTATAGCAAAGTAGATTGTGATTTTACATTCTAATTTTAGAATTATTGAGATTTAAGAAAATAATTGTAGATAGTTACTTTGTTTTAGTTGTAACCTTTGCTTGTTCCAAAGCGATTTCTTTCATTGCTTGATAAGAATTCAGGTTTGCATTACCTTCAATAGCTTTAACAGCTAAGTCCTGTACTTGTTGTAGTGCTGATTCTAGCTGCTCAGAAATATTTACAATTCGCTCTTGCTGATTATTAATAGTATTTTCTAAAGACTGTATCCTTTGCTCATAAAAGCTTTTTTGTCCTTCTACCTCTTTGGCATGTAAGTCCGATTTTATTTTAGCTTGATAATGAGCTATCCCTTTCCCTTCTTCAGTAGCTTTTTTAATAGCAGCCTGTTTTTCATTTGGAAAAGCTTCTACTTTATTTTTATACTCTCTAAATTCTTTTTCTTGCTCAGAAATCTCTTTCTCTTTCTGATCAATCTCTTTTTCTGATGTTATCTGTAACTCTTCTATATCCTTATATAAAGAATCCTGTTGCTGTTCATATTCTTCAGTTTCTAGTGAACGCTGAATTTCTAAATTATATTTATACTCTGATTCATCTCTTTTACGGTCTCTAGCAAGATTATCGTTACGCTCTTTAATGGTGAGTTTGTGCTCATCTATTTCCTTATTCCAAGTACTTTTTTCACCTTCTATTTCCTCTGACAATGTCTCCGAACGTTGGGCAAATTCTTCCTGATATGCTTTATAATTATCATGATATGATTGAATCAGATTATCTAATGTATTATCAGTTATTTTTAAGTTATATAATTGCTTTAACTGCTGTAAATCATTTTCTACATTCTCTTTTATTTCTGCTAAGATAGAAGCTTTTGTAGTTAAATGCTCTGATAATTCATTGACTGCACTACCAAATCCTAACTGAATTTTATTTAAGCTTTCAATAGTATGATTCATTTTTTGCTGAATTTTAGTAGACTGATTCATACTGGAGGTATTTTTATTGTTATCTTGACTAGATTTTGAATTATTAGGTTTTGAAGTTTGGTCTAATTGAGACTTTAAAACTGATTTTTCTTTTGCTAATTCATTATAAGCCTGGAGAATTTCTGCTTTAGTATTTCTTTCATTGGGTTTTTTAACTACCATAATAAAACTCCGATAATCTCTATTCTTAAAGTTGAATTAAACTAAACAGACTAAATCAAATAAACCAAGTAAAAAATAATTTATTTCAATCTTCTTACCTGAATATTTTAGTTTTGATATTCAATATCAGATTTCTCATTTAATTTTGAAAAAATACCTAGGTGTTTTAGCAATCTTTATAATGCACTAAATTTCTACAAATGCTGCATTACTCGAATATACGCTTTATACACTAGTAATACTTAACTAGAGTTTAATAATCAAGCTAGATTCCTATAATATTAATATTGAATTATTATTTATTTTGTAGAACTATCAAAAGCTCTCATCGCCAAATCTTGTGCTTGCTGAAGTATTGATTGTAATTGATTAGAAATATTTTCAATTTGCTCTGATTGTTTTTGAATATTTTCTTCCAAAGATTGAATTCTTAACTGATAATTTTGCTTGCTAGATTCCCACTCTTTCTCAAATAAATCAGCTTGTACTTTTGCCTTTTGAGAAGTCTCTTTAATTGCCTCTTCTCTGGCTTTTTTTATTGCGGTCTCTAGTTCATTCGGAAACTCTGCTGACTTTTGTTTATATTCTTTCAACAAACTTTGATTATCTTCTAAAAACTTCTCTCGTTCTTGCCAATCTTTTTCCTTCTCTTGGATTTGTTGCTGAATTTCCTTTTCTATACTTCGTTTTCTACTTTCGTATTTATCCGCATTTATTTTACGATTATTCTGTAGTTTATATTGATATTCCTCTTCTTCCTGCTGTCTTTGTTTTATCAAATACTCATCATATCGATTAACAGCTTCTTCAAAGCTTAATTGGTCTTTTACCCATTCTTTACGGATTTCATTAATTTCTCTTTCTAGTATTTCCCGCTCAGAGGTAATATCTGCTTCTAAAATAGTTAACTTCTCTTGATGTTCCTTAGTCAATAAATCCAAGGTATCTGCAACTACTCGAATTTTTCTTAACTCTTGTAAATATTTATCTTCTATCTCAATTGCTTGCTTTAGCTCATCTAACTTAGAGTTCTCGGTTGACAACTTTTCAGACAGAGAATCTATAATACTGCCGAACTCTAATTGTAAATCAGCTAAATTTTTGACAATACTATCAACCGTATATGCAGAAGCAGTTTCTAAAACTTCCTGATTCTTTGCTGTTGCAGCTTCTTCCTGTTTCGTCGCTATTTTTGATTCTAAATTCTTTCTCTCATTAATTATCTCTTCAAATGCCTGGATTAATTGCTGTTTATTTTTCTTTGCTGCAGCTATTGTCATATTTTAACTCCTGTAAATTATTTAAGCGATATCACTTATGATGATCCACTTAGGGTCATCGCTTCCGATAAATACTAGGTATTGAGTTTAGGTTAGCTCTGACATCAAAATGCCTAACTTAGTAAAAGTACCGAAATAAAAAACAATTATTTTAGTTCATTTGTACTATATAAAGTATAACCAAGTTAACTTTCTCTTGTCAAGGAAAAAGTTTGACAAGAGTGCCTATGGTATTTTGTGGATTATGGGACTACGCTTTCGAGTTAGGATGGGGAATTTGAAACTTTCTTTATTTCATACTTGTCCTTGTGGAGTTTCTGTCCGGGTATCCGACCCATTTTGTTCACAAAGGTAAAAACTCAAGTTGATTTTGACACAGGTATTTTCACTTCTAATTTTCAAATTTAAAAGCTTCAATTCGGAGCCACTCTGGGTCAAACTAGAAGAAGAAATAAGTTTCTGTAGCGGATATAACTTTTTGGGAATCTATCATGAGACAAACTGCAATAGCAAAAGGGGATACACAATTACTGCTGACTCCAGAAGAATATGGCTATTGGTATCGAGAAGGTAAAAGGCTTCAAGATAAGGGCTACTATGAAGATGCTATTGTTTGTTATGATAAAGCCTTAATTACAGTTAGAGACGAGTATTGGATTTGGTATGACAGAGGCAATACTTTACAAAATTTAGGACGATATGAAGAAGCTGTTAGCAGTTTTGAGCAAGCATTGAATATACGTCCCAATGACTACTGGAGTTGGTATTATCAAGGCTGTATTCTATTAGAAGACTTAGATAGATTTAAAGAAGCGATCGCTAGTTTCGATCGTGCTTTAGAGGTTCGTCCCGGTGACTATTGGACTCATTTTCGCCGAGGAGATGCACTACGATATTTGCAAGACTATAGTAGTGCTCTTATAGAATACGATTTAGCATTATCCTGTCGTCTGGATGATTATTGGGCTTGGTTTAGACGGGGAGATGTTTTAAGACACCTCAACAAGTATCAAGAAGCAGTCGCAAGCTATGACCAAGCTTTGATGATTAATCCAGATGATTTTTGGAGCTACTATAAGCTAGGAGATACTTTCAGACACCTTCAACGCTACCAAGCAGCGATCGCTAACTATCAAAGAGCAACTCAACTATATCCAGAAGATGAATATGCATGGTATAATTATGCCTGCTGTGCTGCGCGTATTGGCAAAAAATCTTTAGCATTAGAATGTCTTCAGGAAGCAATACATCTAAATCCTGGTAAATTTCTAATTGCTGCTAAAACTGACTCAGATTTAGATAATATTCGCAATAATCAAGAATTTAATGATTTACTTAGTAAATCAGATAATTATTCGTCAAGTTAAATAATAAAGATGTAAATTAATTACTGGGGGTTAATTTATTTCCCCCTGCTATTTATCTATTGCTTGATTGCAACTTATAGGAATTTTAATTATGAATTCTGTTCCCTCACCTGGAATGGAATGAAAAGATAGATTTCCAGCATGCTGATCTACAATAATTTGATAACAAATAGATAAACCCAGACCTGTACCCTTACCAACATCTTTGGTTGTAAAAAAAGGGTCAAATATTTTTGAATGAATTTCTGAAGAAATTCCTGAAGCATTGTCAATAATATGTATTTCGACACTACGGTCGTCAAGCCGCTGAACACAAATTTTGATAATATCAACTTGAGGTGGTAAATCATTGTGTATGCGATGGAGATTATTCTCATCTAAAGCATCCACTGCATTGGCTAAAATATTCATGAAAACTTGATTAAGTTGTCCTGCATAGCATTCAACTAAGGGAAGCTCTTCATATTCTTTAATTACTTCAATATCTGGATAATCTTTTCTATTTTTCAAACGGTTACCTAAAATCATTAAGGTATTATCAATTCCCTCAGCTATGTCTACTTGTTTAACTTCAGCTTCGTCAAGCCTAGAAAAATTGCGGAGAGATGAGACTATTTGTGCAATTCTCTCTGTTCCTACTTGCATTGAATTTATCAGTTTTATGAAATCCTTTTTTACAAAATCTAGGTCTATATCGGCGATTTTATTAACGATGATCTGAGGAGGATTAGAAAAATATTCTTGATAAATTTCTAACAATTCTATTAACTCTTGAGCATACTCATAAGCAGGAACTAAATTACTATAAACGAAGCTAACAGGATTATTAATTTCATGAGCAATTCCAGCAATCATCTGTCCTAAACTAGACATTTTTTCGCTATGAATTATTTGAACTTGGGTGCGCTGTAGCTGTAATAATTTCGCTAATTTATTAATTTAATTTCCAACAAAAAAGCGCCCTCCACCGAGGTGAAAGGCGCTCTTTCTATAAATCTTCTAAACCTTTAAGCTTTTGCTGCTGCGGTCGAATTAACCCATCTAAGTATTAACCGTTGATTGCAGGAGCGCTGATAGCTACAGGAGCGGACTCACCAGCAGCTAAGTCTA